>ERZ780195.512-NODE-512-length-38530-cov-5.042729_pt1 | contig 38530 bp, 39 predicted proteins | sample MGYA00511017_ERZ780195 | MGnify/ENA primary metagenome ERZ780195 (study PRJEB29588, sample SAMEA2159974) | human gut metagenome | biome: human gut; feature: human-associated habitat; material: faeces | place: Denmark | collected 2008/2010 ...
TGAGGCTTGCGTATTTTGCATGCCCATACCCTTACGCGTTTGTTAAACGGGAGTGGCGCAAGAGGTTCGGGGAACCTCTGACCTGCGTGGACCGGAGTGGAACGTAGAACCACGAGACGCAAAGCTTTTCTACGAAATTACGGAAAACAAAAATCACCAACGAACACTTCCCCCAAAACTGTTTCTATCCCGACATTGACTTTTGATACAATACCTATTAAAATTGTTCTTATGAAAATTGCAACGGAGATTTGATAACATGCAAGGCTCCGGATTGGAGGAAGAAATGAAGAAGACTATTTTGACAGGAGACCGTCCTACAGGCAAACTTCACGTCGGTCACTATGTAGGCTCCTTGAAACGCCGTGTAGAATTACAGAATTCCGGCGAATATGATGATATTTACATTATGATTGCAGATGCACAGGCTTTAACGGATAATGCAGATAACCCGGAAAAAGTTCGTAAAAACATTTCGGAAGTTGCTCTGGATTATTTGTCCTGTGGACTTGACCCGGAGAAATCGAACCTCTTCGTTCAGTCGTATGTCTCTGAACTTACAGAACTTACTTTTTATTACAGCAACTTAGTTACAGTTTCAAGATTGAAACGAAATCCTACGGTTAAATCAGAAATTCAGATGCGTGGCTTTAATGCAAGTATTCCGGTTGGTTTCTTTACTTACCCAATCAGTCAGGCCGCTGACATCACTGCATTTAAAGCAACGACCGTACCGGTTGGCGAAGATCAGCTGCCAATGCTTGAGCAGGCACGTGAAATTGTCCGCAGTTTTAACACTACTTACGATGAGGTTTTGGTTGAGCCGAAAGCACTTTTGCCGGAAAATGAAATTTGCAGCCGTCTGCCGGGTACCGACGGCAAGGCAAAAATGAGCAAATCCCTCGGCAACTGTATTTATCTGTCCGATGAGCCGGAAGATATCCGCAAAAAAATCATGAGCATGTACACCGATCCGGACCACATCCGCATTGAGGATCCGGGAAAATTGGAAGGGAATACGGTATTTACTTATCTGGATGCTTTCTGCAAGGATGAATTGTTTGCAGAATACCTGCCGGATTACAGTTGTTTACAGGAATTGAAAGACCACTACACCCGCGGAGGTCTGGGTGACGTGAAGGTTAAGAAATTCTTGTACTCTGTTATTATGGAAGAACTTTCTCCAATTCAGGCAAGAAGAAAAGAACTTGAAAAAGATATTCCAGCCGTTATGGAAATTTTGCACAAAGGAAGTATTAAGGCAAAAGAAGTCGCTGCCGGTACTTTGAGTGAAGTAAAACATGCAATGAAAATTGATTACTTTGATTAATGTTCCCTGCATAACGAATAAAACAAAAGGAGCAGTTATCCATGTCTCTTACGTGTAAACACGGTGGTACATGGAGAGCTGCTCCTTTTTAGTTTGAATCTTTTCTTAAATTCGTTTTATCTGGTTTGCAACCGTCGGTGCAACAACTGCTGCAATCGCAATTTTAATCAAATCGCCCGGAATAAATGGAATTACACAAAGCGCCATTGCTGCGCCAAGTCCTGTTCCTGTCGAATAGCAGAACCACATCGTACCAAATGCATATGCAATCGCGGTACCAATAAGCATTCCGACAACGCAGAAAACAATATTTACAATCTTCTTATCCTTCTTAACCTGCATCAAAAGACCACATACAATTGCCATGAAAATAAATCCAATTAAGTAACCGCCAGTAGGACCGGCAACTTTACCAACGCCACCTTCAAATCCAGAGAATACCGGAAGTCCAACCAGACCAAGCAGCAAGTATACAATGTACGTGATGGTTGCCCGCTGCCAGCCAAGCACATACAAACTAAAATAAATCACGAGGTTTGTCAGCGAAATCGGCACCGGACCAATCGGCACAGCAAGCGGTGCAAGTACACAGGTAAGCGCTGCAAATAACGCCATTAACACCATATCTTTCAGGTTAAAAAAGTTTTTTTCTTTCATTGTTCATCCTCCGTTTTTTCAAATGTAAACCTTTTATCTTGTCATAGTATACATTTGAAAATCGGAATTGTCAACCATTATTTACGCATATAGGAAACAATTAGGACAACAATCCAACAACTTCCGAAAGTATTTTCTTCTCCTTATCCATCATCTCCTTCAAGCTATTAAAAATTTTATTACGAATTTTTTCATCACCATTTATTTGGTACTTTAACGCTAAATTTCTTATGTTTAAAGCAGAACCTACAATATCGTTATAGTCCTCAAAACACTTCCTTATTTTAGCATTATGGTTTTCAAAATAAGCAAGGTACTCCAACCGTTGTTCCATAACAAATTTATGCTCATACAACAAATGAAGAACACGACGATCTTTCAATATTAAATTAAGTCCCTTTTCGGACATCAGTTCCGCATAACATGCAAAACCAAACACACGATTTCTTGCTTCAATAATATGTCCAAAATCCAAACTGCTGTTGTAACTCTCCAAATACTGTATAAGCATACGACGAATATATTCTGGCTGATAAGTAACCCCATACGCTTCCGGTTTATATTCTATCAAATACACATTTGACACACAGCCGCGCTTATTAAATTGATACTTTACATCCGCATAAGATATAGTCGTCTTAGACATTTTACCAACACTGTTGTACCCAAGCAAATATAATATTTTCAAGGAATCATCATACCCATAAATTAAATTTTGATGCATAAAATGTCTGTGACGATATTCTTCCCGGTCTGAAATATAATACTGGTCCAAACGCAGTTCAATGTATTTCCCCTCATCAATGCTATTTCGTATAAACTTCATCATACCATATGACTTAACAAAACTAAATGGTATTTTGCTCGTTTCTAGAAACTGATTGACCCAGTAAAAATGCCAATCTTTTTCGATTCCAAACATAAAATCTAATGGACGATTTACGCTGTTTAAATCACAACTGATTTGCAAAAAATTACGAAAAAACCAATGCGGATATACACTATCATTTTGGCGAATTTGAACTCCAATTTTCCAATTCCCTTGATTCAGTTCATTACATACCGCACTCGACAAAAGGTATTGTTTGTTTCCGTCGCACAAATATGCTGCAACTCTTTGATATTCTCTGCAAAGTAACAACTCAATAGAAAATGTCCTACTGTTATACTCAACTTTTTGAGGAACATTATTGAGCCTAAAATAAACACCCTCCCGGTTAAAGTACCCCAGCCTAACCAAATAATTATCATCACCATCTAATAACTGCTGTTCTTCACCATCATCTATAAACAAGTTTACCGCTCCCCATGGATGAGCATACTGCTGGGAATAAATCCGAACCCGAATCGAATCTACTTCCTCCAAGTTTCTTGATATTACTCCCAGCAGATTCTGCCGAAAAGGAACATTTGAAAATAACTCAATGACTTTACCATCAGTCTCTTTTTTTACATCAAAATTATGCAAATTTACCGTCCAATTATGTTGCAATTTGTCAACTATTTCAAACTTGACAATGCAGTTATCAGAATATGCATTTGCTTGTATTATACTATTTGCAAAACCATAATACGTATAAGTATATACAGAAACATCGTCCTGTATTGGTAACTGACACTTTCTATTCATTAGCATCTCCATTAATGTATCTTTTTCCCACGGTAATAAATTTTTATCTTTTTATTATTCTTAACAAATGGCTTTTTCCAATTGTTATACCGTTTTACTTTATGTGAAATGATTAGCTTTTTCAGTTTGGCTTTGGTTACAACCACGTCTTCACTAATTTCTTTTATTTTTTTCGACAATGTCAACGTGCTTCCCTTGCCAAACACATAAACAAGTTCTTTTTCTGCCTTCCGATACAAACATCTTTTATGAACAGCAAAATATTTGTTTTTCTTCGATACTTTTACCGTTTTTAGGCTGGTGTTTTTTAACGCCGTCGGCTCAATCCATTTCACGCTCTTTGGTATTGTAATTTTCTTTGTATCCGGCATTACCTGAATCAATGTTTTTTCGGTTTGATTGATAACCATATTACCGGAAAATGTAAGTGTGTCATTTTTTAAATATTTAGTTTCATGTGCAAGCCCCGGCAGCCCATCACAGTAGCCAAAAACATTCGCAGCCTCCACTTTAAATTTTGCCGAAAAATCAATTTTCTTAATATCTTTGCTTCCGAAAAATGTTCCATTTTTCAAACTTGTAAGTTTGTCTGACAAATGAATATATTTTAAGTTTCCCATTGCACCAAAAGTACAAGATCCCATCTCGCGAATTGCATCAGGCATCACAACGGATTTAACATTAAGTATTTCCAAAGTCGGGCGGCTGTCGGCATCGCAATAATCAAACATTGTCACACCAAATAAGTTTTGTGGCCACGCAGCTTCTTCCCCCTGATATAAATCTGCACTATATCCCAATCTCACAACCGGCGCATTTTCAATTTTTTGAGGAATTATGATATCTAGCATTTTCTTTTTGTCCAATAAATCCGCCGTAAAAATCCAGCTCTCTTTTTTGTCCTTTGACAAATACGCATGATATCGTATACTGTTTTGCTCCACAGTATATTCCTTTGTTAAATCCCACCGGTTCAGCGCATCCGTTTCCGCTGCATTTGAAACATTCGACTTTAGACACAGTACCAAAAACAGCAAAAACATCGACACCAAAATCTTTTTCATTTTCATAAAATCACTCTCCTTACTTTCATTTACACGTCCATTAATCATGTACCTTGTACTTATATAACGAATGATAACTGGAAAATGTTGCAAAAGTAAGGAATTTTTTTACGACATTCCCACCAGCAAAACCGCCACCATCGCCCCGGCAAAAGTTGCCACCAATGCACCGGTAAGTGTATAACGCGTTTTGGTCACGCGCGCCGTCATAAAATAAACGCTCATGGTATAGAAAATGGTTTCCGAACAGCTCATAAGAACTGACGCTAATGTACCAAGGTAAGAATCGGTCCCATATGTTTTATATATATCAAGCAAAAGACCGGTTGCCGCCGAGGATGAGAACATTTTCACGATAAAAAGTGGAAGCAGTTCGCCCGGAAAATGAAGGATATTTACAACCGGTGCAAATATACCGGCGAGCCACTCCATAAAACCGGACTGCCGCAAAATTCCTACACCAATCATCAAACCAATTAACGTCGGCAGAATTTTATAGACCGTCAAAAATCCATCTTTGGCTCCCTCAATAAACGAATCAAAAATATCCACTTTTTTGCACATGCCATAGCCGACAAGATAGAGAATCACGAATGGTATCATGCAATCTGAAATATAATAAAGGACTTCCATTTACCGCTCCCCCTTTTTCTTTGATACTTTTCTTGCTATTACAGAAAAAATAACACCGGCTGCCGTCGACACAATTGTAGCCACCAGCCCCATGCCAAGAATGGAAGCAGGCGAGGCAGAACCATACTGGCTTCGATACGCTATAATATTAACCGGAATCAATTGCAGAGAAGAAATATTGATAATCAAAAAAGTACACATATCCGCACTGGCAATGTGGCTTCCATGATTTAATTTTTTCAATTCTTCCATTGCCTTTAAGCCAACCGGCGTAGCCGCCCATCCAAGTCCAAGAACATTACTAATCATATTGGCGGCCATATATTCATTTGCCTTATGCTCTTTTGGCACACCCGGAAATAAAAAGGCAAGAACCGGTCGAAGTGCTTTTGTAAGCGCATCGATAATTCCTGCCTTTTTTGCAATATTCATAAGTCCTGTCCACATGGACATGATGCCAAGCATTGTAATACATAAAGTCACTGCTTCTTTTGACGAATCCAGTGCTGCTGTTCCGATTTCTCCGATTTTGCCGGTTGCCGCCGCAAACAAAATCCCAATGAGAATCATAAATCCCCAAAGTTTATTGAGCATACGCACACGCCTTTTTCTTTTATTGTATGCGGCAGGAAAATAAACATTCCCACAAAATCAAAAATCACTGTTAATGAGTGGGGTTCCAAACACAACTTTTGTAACATCTTCTTTTTCATCATAGGAAAATGCAGCCATCATATTTATGCGTCTGCCATTTACCTTTTTGGAACTTTCAAATCCGCTTGTATAGCCGTATGCGACATAGTAATCCGAACTGCTATCGGAATTGCTGTTCATTACTTCTCCACCGCCAAACTGACGAAAAAGTTTGTCCGCCATTGTTTGCTGCTCCGATGCATTCAGCCTGCCATTTACCACACCTTCCATCACACGATTGTCACTATTTGTATTTCTTGTATCAGCAGCCGCCTCCTGAGTTGATGCTTTCATAATATCACTTTTTGCAAATGCCTGTTCAAACGCAGTCTGTGAAACATACCATCTAGTTAATACAGTCTGCAAAATCACAATAGCCCACAGAACGAATGCCGCAAAAGCCGCTGCAAAAAATTTCTTCTTGCCCAAATAAAATCATCCTTTCCAAAGTCATCCACTTGTGACTTTCTTATAGGATTTCCGATTTTTTGAAAAATATGCAAATTTGCAGGTACAACTCAAAAGAAGAAAGAATCACAAATCGACTCGAAACAGAGAATTCGCAAATGCGAATAATGTTTCTCCCTGATTTGTGATTCTTTCTTCTTTTAACTTCTGTTACTGCAACGCTTTTTTCAAAAAATCGTACTAAGCGTTGTTTTTTAGTTTATCTTTTTCCCCAAAATATTCCTTTTTCAGATGGCATCAAGGTCAAAAACAACTCTTTTACCGATTTATTCCATTCATGGTTGCCCTTTTCCCTCCATGGTTTTACAGATAAGCAACCCTTTCAAGATTTTCAGCCTGTTTGCGTTGCATTGACTCGCTTGCCCGCATAAAAAAGTCCTCTTTTGTCAAAACTAATCATGATGTAATGATAAACAAAAAGAGACGGTTAATTTCACCATGAGGAATGTTGAACACCGCCGGTGCGCAGAGGGCGTAGTCTGCCCTCGCGCACCGCTGCGTGTGTTCTCTCAGCGGAAGCGATTCCGAATGGGAAATTAACCATCTCTTTTTATTAACTATTACATCATAATTATTTATCACTCGTAGCGGCAAAAAATCACACTTGAATTCTGCCCGCCAAATCCAAACGAATTACTCATTGCCACACGAACCTCTTTTTCAATTGCCTTATGTGGAACATAATTCAAGGATGCACATTTTTCATCCAATTCATCCAAATTTAATGTTGGTGGAACGACGCCGGTGCGAATACACTGGATACATGTAATTGCCTCGGTAATACCGCCGGCACCCATCATATGTCCGGTTGCGCCCTTTGTCGAAGTCACAGCCATTTCGCCGGCATGCTCTGAAAAAAGTTCTGCAATCGCATTCGTTTCAATCGGATCACCCATACCGGTAGAAGTTCCATGTGTATTAATATAATCTACAGATTCTTTTGTGATACCTGCATGCTCAATTGCTTTTTCCATGCAGAATACCGCACCAATTCCTTCCGGATGCGGGCTTGTTACGTGGTAGCCGTCGGTGCAGTTGGAAAATCCTGCGAGTTCCGCATAAATCTTAGCACCGCGTTTTTTCGCATTTTCTTCGGTTTCAATAATCAGTGCGCCACCGCCTTCGCCAATGACAAAACCATCACGGTCTTTATCAAACGGGCGGCTCGCCTGCTGCGGATTCTCGTTATTGGTGGACAACGCATGTGCCGAAGCCAATCCTTGAATAAACAATGGGGATAATGCGGATTCCGTTCCCATCGCAAGAACGGCATCTGCCTGTCCGGACATGATTAACATGCAGGCGGTACTGATTGCGTCACCGCCGGAAGAACATGCTGTGCTCACCGTCAGACTTGGACCACGATAGCCTTTTGCAATTGCCACTTGGGCTGCTGCCTCATTGCCGATAATTTTCGGTACAAAGCGCGGGCTGACTTTTTTATGCTCTCCCTTGCTTAATCCATCCTGCACCTCTGCAATCGGTGAAATACCGCCAAGTGCCGTACCAACGACGATACCCATGCGCTCCGGTACAGTAATTTCCTCTCCGGCATCTGCGATTGCTTCCATTGCTGCTGCGTAACCATACTGCATAAACACGTCCATTTCACGCGTCAGTTTCTTTGGCATAAAGTCTTCCGCATTAAAATCTTTGACCTCAGCTGCAATTTTTACCGGCAGCTCTTTGGTGTCAAAGCGGGTAATCGCTTCCACACCACATTTTCCGGCCACAAGATTTTTCCAATAATTCTCTACGCCAATTCCAATCGGCGTCACAGCACCCATTCCGGTGATGACAAGCCGACTATTCGTTGTCTTCATTTTCATTCCAGTCATTCTCCTTGATTTCTTTTCTACGAATCTTACCACTTATAGTTTTAGGCAATTCCTTCGTAAAGTCAAGTATTTTTGGCCATTTATATGACGCAATATTCTTTTTCAAGGATTTCATAATCTCACTCCGCAGTTTATCCGTTCCCTCTTCACCGTTGGCAAGAACGATACTTGCCTTGATTGCCTGACCGCGGATTGGATCCGGCACGGAAGTAACAGCACACTCCAAAACGTATGGAAGTTTCATAATTTCATTCTCAATTTCAAATGGTCCGATACGGTAGCCGCTGGACTTAATTACATCATCGGTACGGCCGACATACCACAGATAACCATCCTCATCAAAGTAAGCCGTGTCACCGGTGTGATAATAACCATCATGCCATGCATTCTGTGTTTTTTCCTCGTCACCGTAATATTCCATAAACAAACCATTTGGCGCACCATCTTCTGTGCAGATAACAATTTCGCCCTCTTCTTCCGGACCGGCAAGTGTTCCATCCGGCAGCATAATCTGTACATCATACTGTGGTGTCGGCACACCCATGGAACCCGGTTTTGGTGTTGTACCAACGAGGTTACCAATTGTCAATGTTGTCTCGGTCTGTCCAAATCCCTCCATCAGGGTAAGTCCGGTTTTTGCCTTAAACTTCTCAAAGATTTCCGGATTCAATGCTTCGCCTGCTGTTGTTACATTCTGCAAAGAAGACAAATCGTACTGGTCTAATTTCAAATGTACCATTACACGGTAAACCGTTGGCGGTGCACAAAATGTTGTAATTTTGTATTTCTCAATCATATGAAGAATTTCTTTTGCATCGAAATTATCAAAATCATAGGTAAAAATACATGCCTCGCACAGCCACTGACCATAAATTTTACCCCACAAAGCTTTTCCCCAGCCGGTATCGGAAATAGCAAAATGGATGCCGTCCGGGTCAACCTGATGCCAATATTTCGCTGTCACATAGTGTCCCAAAGGATACTTAAAGTTATGGGTTGTAATTTTCGGATACGATGTCGTACCGGAAGTAAAGAACATAATCGATGGGTCATCACCATGGATTGCATTCTCACCATGTGGTCTGCGGAAATGACTTGAAAAATATTTTACTTCCTTGTTAAAGCTGCGCCATCCTTTGCGGCTGGCACCAACCATGATTTTTACTTTCAGATTTTTGTAACTGCGGCACGCTTTATCAACCTCACGGGAAACCGGGCCGTCTGCCGTACAAAGAATCGCATCTACATTACCGGCTTTAAAACGGTATTCAAAATCGGATTTCAGCAAAAGATTTGTTGCCGGAATTGCTACTGCACCAATCTTGTGCAGTGCCAAAATCGCAAACCAGAACTGGTAGTGGCGTTTTAAAACGAGCATTACGCGGTCGCCTTTTTTAATTCCTAAAAACTGAAGATAGTTTGCCACCTTAGAAGAATAACGTGCCATATCATAAAAGGTAAAGGAGCGTTCCTTTCCATCCTTTGAAATGTGAAGCATTGCTACTTTGTCCGGATCTTTCTTTGCCATCTTATCTACCACATCATAAGCAAAGTTAAAATTATCATCATTTACAAATTTAATGTCCTGCAAAACACCGTTTTCATCTTCCTTAACCTGAATAAATGGTGCTGCAATATCGCCTTTTGAAAATGCCATTTGCGTTCCTCCTATATCATATCCTGCAAATTATTTTTATGTTCCATGTAGTTTTCAAAACCACATCATATTGTAAACAATACATCACGCTTTCCCTATTGTCAAGAAAAACAACGTAAAATCGTGATATTTAATATATTTTTTACACTTCCAGAAGAATCCGTTTGAATTTACCCTTATAATATGATAGAATTGTGTTGACTTATGTACACAGATGAATGGAGGATTTTGTTTATGTTCAAAATTGTTGAAAAAAAGTCCCTGAATCCTACTGTCAGTAAAATCACAGTAGAGGCTCCTTTGATTGCAAAAAAGGCAGAGCCGGGACAGTTTATTATCTTCCGCGCAAAAGAAGATAGCGAGAGAATTCCTTTGACAATCGCGGATTTTGACCGCGAGGCAGGAACGGTCACCATTATTTATCAAATTGTTGGTGCCGGTACAATGGAATTAGACACCTTAAAAGAAGGTGAATACATTCACGACTTTGTAGGTCCGCTTGGTGTTCCTACCCACACAGAGGGATTGAAAAAAGTAGCAGTTGTCGGCGGTGGTGTTGGCTGTGCCATTGCTTATCCGATTACAAAGAAACTGCATCAGATGGGTGCTGAAGTTCACGCCATCGTTGGATTCCGTAATCAGGACTTAGTAATTCTTGAGGACGAATTCAAAGCAGCCAGTGACAAGCTTGTCATGATGACCGATGACGGAAGTTATGGCGAAAAAGGTCTGGTAACAGACGCATTGGAAAAATTAATTCAGGATGGAAATGAATACGATGAAGTCATTGCCATCGGACCATTGATTATGATGAAATTCGTATGCCTGACAACAAAAAAATATGACATCAAAACCGTCGTCAGCATGAACCCGATTATGATTGACGGAACCGGTATGTGCGGCGGCTGTCGTCTGACAGTTGGCGGCGAAACCAAATTTGCCTGCGTAGACGGTCCGGATTTCGATGGACACCTCGTTGATTTCGATGAAGCAATGCACCGTGGAACGATGTACAAAGAATTTGAGACACACGCCCGCGATGAATATTGCAATCTACTCAAGAAAGGGGAAAATTAATCATGGCAGAGAGAAATATGGATATGAATAAATGCCCAATGCCGGTACAAGACCCGGATGTCCGTAATAAAAACTTTGACGAAGTAGCTCTTGGCTACACCTATGATATGGCAGTAAACGAAGCTCGTCGCTGCTTAAACTGTAAAAACAAACCTTGCGTCAGCGCCTGCCCGGTTCAGATTAACATTCCGGCATTTATTGAGCGCGTAGCAAATGAAGATATTGAAGGTGCTTTTGCGATTCTTTCAGAATCCACTTCCCTTCCTGCTGTCTGCGGCCGTGTATGCCCACAGGAAAATCAGTGCGAAGGCAAATGTGTCCGCGGCATCAAAGGCGAGCCGGTTGGTATCGGACGATTGGAGCGTTTCGTTGCTGACTACCACAGAGAGCACTGCACAGACGCACCGGTTAAACCGGAGCCAAACGGTCACAAAGTTGCTGTTATCGGTGCCGGCCCAAGTGGTCTTACCGTTGCCGGTGATTTGGCTAAATTAGGATACAAAGTAACAATTTTTGAAGCACTTCACCTTGCCGGCGGCGTTTTGGTTTATGGTATTCCGGAATTCCGTCTTCCAAAAGCAATTGTGCAGAAGGAAATTGATAACTTAAAAGCAATCGGTGTTGATGTAGAAACCAATATGGTAATTGGTAAAGTATTAACCATCGATGAAATTTTCGAAATGGGTAACGAAGCAATCTTCGTTGGTTCCGGTGCAGGACTTCCTCGTTTTATGAACATCCCAGGTGAAAGTTTGAAAGGTGTTTATTCTGCAAACGAATTCCTGACTCGTATTAACTTAATGAAAGCTTACCGCGACGGAAGCAAAACACCAATCCAGCACGCAAAGAAAGTTGCTGTTGTCGGTGGCGGTAACGTAGCTATGGATGCAGCCCGCAGTGCAAAACGTCTTGGTGCAGAAGAAGTTTACATTGTATACCGCCGTGGTATGGAAGAACTTCCTGCCCGTAAAGAAGAAGTTGAGCATGCAGAAGAAGAGGGAATCATCTTTAAGACATTAAATAACCCGGTTGAAATCCTTGGCAATGACGAGGGTATTGTATGTGGCATGAAATGTGTTGAGATGGAACTTGGCGAACCGGATGAAAGCGGACGCCGTCGTCCGGTTGAAAAACCTGACAGCGAATTTGTTCTTGATGTTGACAGCGTAATCATGTCCATTGGTACAAGTCCAAACCCATTGATTCGCTCCACAACTCCTGGTCTGGAAGCAAATAACCGCGGATGCTTAATCACAAAGGATGAATCCGGTTTAACAACCCGTGATAATGTATACGCCGGTGGTGACGCCGTAACAGGTGCCGCAACCGTAATCCTTGCCATGGGTGCAGGAAAAGCTGCCGCTAAGGCAATTGATGAGGCATTGAGAGGGTAAATAATAAGGCTATTCTTACGATAAAAAAGGAAAAACTGCAAACCGACTCGAAACAGAGAATTCGCTTTACGAATTATGTTTCTCGCTGGTTTGTGGTTTTTCCTTTTTTAGGTAAGTCTAGCTTATTGTATTCCTAACTCTATCACCCATTCCACCCGCTCCCAGTCCTAACAGACACCAGAACACAGGCGCTGTTACTACCATAGAATCATTAAACATCCCGGCAAAGAGATATCCTAATACAGAAATCAAAATTGCCCGTATAAAATACTCTTTTTGCGTATGGCACTTTCCTTTGGCTGCCGCAAAGCCACGCTTTAAAAAAATCACAAAAAATGCAAGCATCAGAACAAGCGAGAGGCACCCTGTCTCAATTCCCATCTGAAGATAATAATTATGTGGCTTTTTATAATAGGTTGTCAACAAATCATACTGATATCTGGCAACATAATCATTATGCGGGAACACAAAACCAAACTGGTCGGGCCCCGCGCCAAGCAGCACATAATCTTTTAACAGCGGTATCGTTCTTGACCACACAAAACCACGAAGCGATGCCACCTCGTTCATCCACGATGGCAGTGCCGTTTCGGCGTGAATACACAAATCCCATTTTCCGTTTGCATTGAGATAATAATACTTCCCATCCCCACGCTGATTGGTAAACCGCCAGACACTCTTTTTGTACTTCATTTCATAGCCATAAACGGTCTTTTCACCGTCCGCAAATGCTTTCTTTTCAAATGAAAATGCTTTCCACTTTCTATCCGGTGTCTTTTTAAGCGTGATATTTTCACCGCTTCCCTCTATGACAAAAGAATAATTTTTCTTTTTATAGCGGATTTTCACATGGTTATCCTTCGTTTCAATATAAGATAACTTTTTACTTCCTTTGGTAGAAAAGCGAACCTGCTGCCATTTTCCAAAAATATCCCCTGTGATGTACCAGTTGCAGAAAAATAAAATTGCAAGCACAGAAACCAAGACGCATAGAATTGTTTTTTTGTACTGACAGACTTTGTTCCGATATTTTACGCCGCCAATGCAAAACGAAACCAGTACCGCAAGCGTGCCGGTCCGCGACTGGGAACCAAAAAGGCAGAAAATCAGCAGATAAAAAAGCACGAACCAAAAAGTTCTCTCCCGCTTTTTACCCGCCTCATGGAAATAAACAATCATTGCCACCGTCACCGGCAGAAGAAGCGATACATAGCTCCCCACATAGTTCCAATGGTACAAAGTTAAATATATAAAATGTGAAACTCTCGCCTTTCTCCCACCTAGAAACTCTTTCACAAAGCCCATTGACAATAAATCAAATCCAAAGAACTGCGAAATACCAATCACGCCAAGGATTCCAATTGAGACACCAAGTAATTTTATCAGTATGGAAATATTTTCTGTTTTTTTCACCCAAAAAAAACTGTAAAAGAACACAACCAGATACGAAAGTATTACGAAAAGCCCCTGCATATTGCCGGTCATCCCCCGCACACTCAGAAAAGGATGATTTGCATGCTGAGAAGATGCAATTGCAAAACCACCATATAATATAGGTAGAAGAAGATATTTTGGCATCTCGTGAATCTGCCGCCAAAAGCGCATACGAGCCAAAATCACAATCATAAAAAGGCAGCAAAAAAACAGGACAAACAATTTACCATACAAAAAGAAATCTGACTCAACCGCATTTGCGGGAAGCCACGGTTCATTCTCTGTGTATGTTTTACTGTTTATCCTGCCTACAACAAGGGGCAGAAACGCAAGCACCAAAGCAATTGGTGCTAACGTTATCCATTTGTCCCATTTTTTCATCATATTCCTTACTGTGCAGCTTCAGTAGCTCCTTCTTCAACAGCTCCGTCAGTCTGAGTCTGAGCGTCCTGCTGAACAGGTGTCATATCAGCTTTTCCCTTTTCCAAAACAACTTCCATTGTCTGTCCATTTCCCAAATCTAATTTGTATGTGAGCGTCTTCTTGTCTTTGTCATATGCCATGGACATGTAAATTTCATCTTTACCTTCCATTTTAACTTCAATTCCGTCAGAACGTCTCTCATAATCAAATTTTGTCTCACCGTTTGCAGTTACCATTGTCATTTTATCATCTTCTGTAATATTTACATTTACAGTTGCCTGACTAGGATCAACGCCAAGGGATGCTGCATATTCATCAATCGTCATACCATTGATTGTCTTTGCTGTCCAATCACCTTTGATGTCGTCATAAGAAATACCACATCCTGCCAAACTTAACATCATTACAAATACTAATACTGCTGATACAATCTTTTTCATTTTCTAAATCCTCCAAATTTTAATTTTTTATTAAATATTGTTATTTACTTTCATTTGCCACAACAAGCATAATTCCTTTTGTAATCGTATCGGAATAAAGATTTGTTCACCTCCCCGTAAAATAATTTCTGTTTTGGTAACATCTTTAATATAGCCCGCATTGATGTAATAACTTTTCCCGCAGGTAACAAAATCACCGCCATCTGGCATTTTTTCTTTTGCCCTCGTGAGCGAACAATTTGTCCGAAAATCCCCATGCAGCGTATGTATCATCGTCGCATGCCCACATGTTTCCATGTAAATGATTTCGTCTAAGCAAAATCTTTTCATTGTGCGGTCTACCATAAATGATATGTTTTTTTTCATTTGATAAAACATATTCTGAAAACGGTTCAGCGCACAATCAACCTGCTGCTGCACAAACGGCTTTATCAAAAAGCCATCGGCATATACGGAAAAGGCATCCATTGCATAGCATTCAGATGCTGCTGTCATAATCATCTTCTGATTACTCTTTCTCCCCTGAAGTTTTTGTACAATCACAGGGTCTTTTATCTTTTGCTCCGGAAGGTTCACAATCATAAGACTCGGTTTGTTTATCGGAAGTTCGGATAACATATTTTCGACCGAGCTGAATTCCTTTATGCTTACCTGATAATTGCCACGCAGATATTTATCTACGCACTTTTTTATCGCTGACCGCTCTTTTGCGGATTCATCACATAAATAAATTCGCATAAAACCCCTCCTCAAAAGATTCCGTGCTCCCAAAATATCATACTTTGCGGATAAATCCTACGCTTTCTGTCAAAACGGTAAAAAAAATGCAGAAACGGTAAAGTCTCTGCATTTTTTATAAATTTCTTTTATAACTCCGGCTTAATCTCGCCATTTTTCAAATTCAGGAAGGCAACGTCCGACATCGTGCTCTTACCGGTAATATCCGTTACTTCATAAGTAAAGGCATATTTTCCATCCGGCAAATCTTTTTCCTTAAACTGGTAACTTTCTTTCCAGCTAAATTCCTCATCCGGCATTTCCTGAATTTCATCATCGCCTTCTAAACTCTGTGCGTAATAGACAATAGCTACTTTATCGCCCTTCTCCAATGGCCGCATATCTTTTCCCGCCTGTCCGGATTCATCCACACCGGAAGTTGCACCAAGAATATAGAAGTCTTTTGCCTCATAATCATAGGCGACACTCAAATAGCTGTCTTCTCCATTTAATTTAATCGGAACCGTATACAAATTATAATCATCGCCCTCATAAACTAACTCCATGTAACATTCTCTGTCATTAATAGAACCCCAGACGCCACGGAAGTTATCCTGGAATACACCTTTTTCCCAGTCGCACTCTAAGTCGTTATCTTTTCCTAAAAAGACAATTGCTTTTCCGTCGTCACTGATATAAGCAAAATTGAAAGCAATGCTTTGAATACTATCTAATTTTGCCGGGTCAATGTTCAACTGGATGTAATCATTTTCATTAATTGACATCTCAAGGTCACCGTCAAATCCGCTTACTTCCTGTACTTCGCCGACACCACTTTCACTCAATGCCTCATCGGATATATTGGCACCGATGGAATAATTGACAAAGGAAGAATAAATATTCTCTGCGGCAATCTGCTGGTAACGGGCTGCTGATTCCTGGTCACCGTCATAGGAATAATAAACCGAAAGTCCACTTGCATGACGGCGGTAGTCTCCGTTTATTTTATAAACAATCGCATCGGAAAGTGCTTTTTCAATCTGCGCTTTGCTCTCACCAATCAGCCCTTCTGCATTCTGTGCCAAATGCCCTAAGTCAACCATGTTTGTGTATCCTTCTTTATCATTGTTACCACCATAATTTTCTGCCTTCGTGGCACTTCTGGCAAATTCCGCGCATACAGAAGAATCTTTTTCTGCTTTTTTCAAAACGACCTTACCCATATTCTGCAAGGCTTCAATTATTGCCGGTGTCTTGGACAAATCGGTTACGGAAAGTGTAATTTCCGCATCTGTTCCTGCTTGTTTACAACCTTGTTTAAAACTGTCGCAGATTTCTTTACCAAGTTCGGCACCGTTCATAGCCGGATTTTTTGCAAGTTTAGAAAGCCATCCGCTGTACAGCCATCCATTTCCCGGTTCTGTCTCCTCAGACGCTACCATGTAGGACGCATAATTCTGGAACACATTCGCTGTATCTACCGTTGCCATCAGGCAGGTATCAAAACCAACAACCTCAAACGGCTTTTTGTCACCGTAGACATCTTTCATAACAGCGGAAAGTTCGTCTAATACCAACGAATCCATTTCATAATTTTCATCAAAAGATACACCGCTTACACTTCCACCACCATGATTCCAGAACAACAACATCTTATGGTCTGCCGGATAGTTTTCCTCTGCATAATTGAGGAATCCCTTTAGCGTCTCCGGGTCACCCATGCTTGCCTGCTCAGTTTCATCTTTTAAAGTAAGTGTATCTCCACTGTACTCATAACGCTGAATCCGATCGGTTTTCACCTGATCATTCTGCCACTTTGACGCACCACCCGTCTGAATTACCACTTTTACATTTTCCGGAAGCTTAACCTGCATCATTTCATTTAGATCTGCTGTTGCTGCACCGTAATTGCTCTCCAAATCGCTGCCACACAGATACCAATAAACAACCCAAGTATCCTCCTTACTGAAACTCTGTTTCGCTTCTTTCTCTTCGTCCGCGCAGCCGGTCATTGAAAATAACATACACAAAACCAGCACAAGCGCCGTCCATTTTTGATATTTTTTTATCTCCATCTTAAAATTTCTCCTTTCTGCTCATTTCTTCATTGTATCGACTCTTTCTAAATCCTGCAACAAACCTTGCAGAATTGTGGGTAAAGGGTGAAAAATTGCTTGACCCTTCCTTATGAATTTGTTAAAATTTTATATAGGTAAATGTCGCAAAATGATAGGAGGCAGCAATGAATATCGCAATTGTAGATGACTCAGAAAGCGACCGCCAATTACTACAGGAATTGCTAATACGTTATTTCGATATAAGCGGAATCAGTATTACGATTTACCCGTTTCAGTCGGGTGAACTTTTTTTGGCAGGGCTTTCCCACCATTCCTTTGACCTTGTCTTTCTCGATATTTTCATGGATGAGATTACCGGTATGGACGCGGCACACAAATTATTAGAAGCAGGCTGCGACTGCACAATTATTTTTTTAACGTCCAGCCGCGAATATGCACTCGAAGGATACGAAGTAGGGGCTTTTCGTTATTTGCTTAAGCCACTTACTTACGACAAGCTGGAAGATACATTAAATCCCTTTTTACGCAAATTTCGTGGGAAAGCAAGGAAGCTTCCACTTATGGTAGAGCGGACACCGCTGTACATTCCTTATTCGGATTTGTACTATTTATCATCGGTGATGCGCCAAACAGAAGTTCATTTAGAAAAAAAGGTGCTAAAACAGTCTTCCGCCATTAATTTTCAAAAAACAGTCGCTCCACTCCTTAGTGATTCTCGGTTTTTCCTTTGTTCCAAAGGCGTTATCGTGAATTTACAGCATGTGAGTGAATTAGAAAAAGATCACTTCGTTCTCAATAATGGAGAAGAAGTACCAATTAGCCGGCGGAATCTATCGCAGGCAAAAAAGACTTTTTTGGATTTTTCGTTGAATCAGTAGCGGGAAAGGATATTTTTTATGCGCAGATTGAAAATGGTTGTTTATTTACTAATTCTTGGCATTCTCAGTTCACTTTTGGGGAATGTCTCTTTTGCGTGGGCATCCACACAGGACAAATTGACCATTACAGAAATTTACGACTTGGATCTTTTATCTGCTCCGCTCATGTGTCCGGTTGGCTCCGATTCTTTTGACGAGATCATTCAGGCTTACAGTGATTGCCCTCTCTACGCCGTCTGTGAAAATGAAAACGAGAGCACGGAACTGATACCATCTTATGACACCCGCTCGGTTGATGTGCAAAAAGAAGGCATCTATGAAATGACTATGACTTTGCAATATGACAAAGAAATGTTCCAACTGTCAGAGAACTATTCGGAAACCTATACGATTCCGGTCTGTATCTCTGACCCGGAAAAGTTCGAAATTTTTCCAACCTTTACATCTTTCCACCACACAACGCTGAGTTTTTTGCATCATTTTAAGGATTTTTCCACAATAGAAGGGGCCTATGTAAAATCCAAAACCGCCCTTACCAAATCTCAGTTAAACAGTGCTGACTGGATCTCTATTACGTCATCAGAAAGCTTTAATCCAACACCGGATGGCGTCACGTTATCGTCCGCTTTTTTTGAAGAGGACGGATATCTATATGTAAAATTAACAAACGAAAACCTTACCTCCAATATTCTTTGTCTGGAGCAGAAGGGCGCCCTCGTTCGTTCAAAACCAATTGAGGGAGACCGTGACGGCGGCGATTTTTCTTCCGAAGACTCGTTTGAAATCACTTCACCGGTATCGACACCGGACAGCGGGCAGACTACAAACCACACATCTGCGCCAAAACCGACTGCCACGGCAGCAATTATAATTCCGGCGACGTCTGTTCCTTCCAAAAAGACGGTTGTTTCTTCCATTCCCAAAAAAGAAACAACACACGCGAAAAAAAAGAAGAATTCTTCCTCTGCCCAAAAATCAGAGGGAATGATTACCGGCATTACAAGCAGTACAGAAGAATCCGATTCAAATACCAACACAACTACATCAATGAAAAAAGATACGGCAGACAGTGCCACCACTTCCCATGCCAGTGAGAAAAAGACAGTAGAGCAGGTTGGCTCAAACCGTATTTCTCTATCCGGAAAACGACTTCGTCTGATTGCGGAATCAAATCCAAACTATGTTCCGTTTACTTATGATAATATTACGCTTGAAATTCCGACAGAATATCTTCTGTCACTGAATCTCAAAGACAATGAAGTACTGATGGTAAGCATCGTTCCCGGTTCCGGCAAAGAGGTGACCGTTGCAGTGCGTGCCGCAGGTAAAATTTTGACGAATATTCCAAACAGCCGGCTCACATGGAAGCAGGAGAACAAAACGCGCACCATTGACAAAACCGGCGTTTACAAGCCACCCGGCTCTGCCAAACAAAATCTTCCGGTCAAAAGAAATCGCGTGCCTCATCTTGTAATTATAGGTGCCATTGTGTTAGTTCTGATTTCGACCGGCTGCTTTGTCTACCACAAAAAAGAAAGGAAACATTAAGATGAAACCTCGCTTTATCAAACTATTTCTCGCTTTGTTTCTTCCTTTTGCCTCCTTTCTGCTGCTTGCGCATTTTCTATTCTATTACAACAATAAATACGAAAATAATCCGGTTTACCCGATGGGCGGTGTCATGTTTTGTTCCGATGCCGACTTATCCGGGGATTCCGTAATTTTTCTTGCCCATCAGTGGAATTTTTTCCCGGGCAAACAATATACGCCTTCCGATTTTAATGAAAAAAGTGTAACGGGAGGCACTTTTTTAACCCTTGGCTCATTTGGCAATTTCAGTCTTGGCAGTACTTCCGAGGCATCGAATGGCACTGCCACCTACCGCTTAACGCTGTCTCTCCCAGACACGGCACGGACATATTCTTTATATCTGCCGGAAATTTTTTCCGCTTACACACTCTATCTAAACGAGGAAAAAGTCTGCTCGCAGGGAAATCCAGACCTGGCGCATTATAAAGATTTAATTGGCAATAAAGAAATTTCTTTTACCGCCTCCGGAACCGTTCATATCACAATTATTGCCACCAATTATTCGCATATTTACAGTGGCATTACCTATCCACCAGCCTTTGGAACAGTTACTGCCATCCAGAAATATCTTTCTACAAGACTTTTCATCTCCGGCATTACGCTTGCAGCCATTTTCCTTTTTGCCGCCTGCTCGCTGTTCTTTTTCTGCCGGTTAAAACATAATAATGCGCTGGTTTTTACCATTTTATGTAGTTTATTTTTTGTTGTCTCCCTGTATCCGGTTCTATTTTCCTATGGCAGTTTTACCGTTTTTCCGTGGTATCCACTGGAAATTGCCTGCCTGACCGCCATGTATCCATGCATGGTTTTATTGCAGGGAACGATTTTAAATCTTCCTAAGAAATTGATTCGGCGTGAAACGCTTATCTTTGGCAGCTGTGTTGTTTTGTCGCTTGTATTCACTCTGTTTTTACACGGCAGCACACACTTTGCCAAAATATATTCTGAATTTTTGTTTTTATACAAAGCGGGCTGCGCCCTTTTGCTTTTATTTCAGGCATATTATTCGTATCAGAAAGAATCGCTCACGTCACCAATTCTCTTAATTGGTACCGTTTTGTTTGCTTCCTCTCTGACTGCCGACCGCATGTATCCGGGCTACGAACCGATTTACGGCGGCTGGTTTCAGGAAATCGGCACCTTTTTACTGGTCGTTTCCATCGGCTATGAATTGTGGCAGGATTTATCGAAGACCTACCGCGCAAAACTTTTGTTGGAGGAAGAAACTCATTATCTGGCAAAACAGATTGAAATTCAGAAGGCGCACTATCAGGAACTTACAGAACGCATTGACGAATCAATTCGCCTGCGCCACGACCACCGTCACCATATGCAGACTGTCACAACCTATCTGCAAAATAATGAGCGCGAAAAAGCACTGGAATATTTGGCACAATACGCAGAGCAAAGGGAGCAGAAAGGACGTATCGTATTATGCCGTAATATGCTCGCGGATGCGATTTTACAATACTATCAAACACTCTGCAAAAACAACGACGTAGCCTTTGAATGTCTGGCAAATCTTCCGCAAACACTGTCGATTCCCGACACTGACTTTTCGATTTTGTTTGGTAATCTTTTGGAAAATGCATGGGAAGCCGCAAGACAGACACCGGAAAATGCTTATATCCGCATCCAGATTCAGCCACAGAAAAACAACATTGTTGCAATGATTGAAAATAGCTGCAAAAAAGAACCAATCCAAAAAGCGAATCGGTTCTTCTCAACAAAACATTCCGGTATGGGTATCGGTACCCAGTCTGCCCGCCTCATCGTTGACAAGGCAAAGGGTGTTATTTCCTTTGAGCCAAAGGACGAAATCTTTGTAGTGCGTTTCGTCCTTCCAAATACTGTAAAATAATTACCGGCTTAATTTTCTCTTTAACTGTTCCGGATTAATGGCGGATAAAAGTGCGGTTTCTTCGCTGATTTCTCCTTTCCGGTACAATTTCAAAATGTACTGATCCATCGAAACCATCCCCAGTTCTCCGGATGTCTGAATGACATTATCAATCTGATAGTTTTTGCTGTCTCGAATCATGTTCTGAATCGCCGGCACAATTTTCATAATTTCCACCGCAGGAATCATACCGCCGCCTTCTCTCTGCAGTAGCTGCTGAGAAACGATGCAGTCTAACACAAGTGATAACTGGATTTTAATCTGGTCCTGCTGATCTGCCGGGAAGGAGTCCACAATTCGATCAATCGTATTTACCGCTCCCTTGGTGTGCAGTGTTGCAATAACAAGATGTCCGGTTTCCGCTGCTGTCATCGCCGTGCGAATCGTTTCCGCATCGCGCATTTCCCCTAACAAAATAACATCCGGCGCCTGACGCAGGCACGCGCGAAGTCCGGTCAGATAATTCTCGGTATCAATCGCAATTTCACGCTGGCTAATTAACGATTTCTGGTTTCGGTGCAAATACTCAATCGGGTCTTCCAGCGTAATAATGTGTGCTTCCCGCTCTTTGTTAATCGCATCGATAATACACGCCTGTGTCGTCGATTTTCCGCTTCCAGCCGTTCCTGAAATAATAATCATGCCGTGCTGTAGTTTCGACAGAGCAATTACCTCTTCCGGAATTCCCAGTTCCTTGTAATCCGGAATCCGGAACGAAACAACACGGATAACCGCCGCCTGTGAGCCACGTTGAAAATATGAATTGACACGAAATCTCGCCAAGTCCTCAATGGCAAAGGAAAAATCATCATCTCCCTCTTCTAAAAAATGTGTTTTCTCCCGGCTGGCGCACTCATAGATTTCATCTAAAAGCACCTTTGTGTCATCCGGCATCAGACGCTCCGCCGAAGCTTCCATTGGACGAATTTCGCCATCCACCTTATAACTCAATGCACCACCGGCAACAATAAAAATATCCGATGCTCCGTCGGAGACCGCTTTTCTTAATATTTCCACTAAACGTTCCATATCTTTTCTCTCTTTCTTTAGTCTGGAAGCATTTGTTCCATTCCATCCCAAACATCGATGGTATCGTCCGGTTTCCACTCACCGGTATACTGCTTCTCCCACTTTACTACATGAAATTTTTCTTTTTGTTTTTTGATTTCAACAAGCAGTTTCTGCTTATCATCAATCGCACAAGTGTAAGTATAAGTATTTCCTTTCTGTTTCACACCATCCGGCATATTACCTGCCCGAATCTGTGAATATATCTCTTCTGCTTTCGTATCTGCTGCATAGTAATTACTCACCGCTTTTACGGATTTTTCTGACAGGTTATAGTTTGCTTTTGCCGTCGACAGTGACAAAAGCGCAAATACCAAAAAACATAACACGGCAAAAATCGTCAGAATCGAACTGCCGCCAACGCTTGTGAATGAGAGCTTTCGTTTTTTCATGATGTGCCCCCTCTCTGCCAAGCCGCCGCAACATGATAAATTTCTTCCTTATCTTCATCAAAAACGGTAACCTTTGCATTTGTCAAATACTCATCTGCATCCGTCTTTATCATTTGGACCGTCATATGGTCCTGCTCAAAAGGAATTTCCAGAGTATCTCCCTCAATCTGACCGGGCATCTCCCCTACTACTTTCTGCCAGTCGCCGGCACACGCTTTGCACATCTCTATTACTTCCTGTGCATGGGCTGCCGCAATATTTTCTTTTTCACCACGCCCAGACAACCCATTTGCATAGACAAATGCCTGCAAACACACGGCTGCCGCCAGCGCAAACACTAAAATCATAATAATCTGCTCCATCAGCGCTAACGGAGCTTTGCTTCTTTCATAATTCACAATGCCACCCCGCTTTCTTCACTTCGCAGAGAAACGGTTGTCTCATTCTCACGTCCTTCGCTATCTTTGGATGTAATTCGTATGAGACTTCCTTTCTTTTCAAAATGCAAATCTTTCGCATCCATAATCGCCACACCATCTTCCGGCTTCATCTCGGATTCCTCAGCGGCAAACAACTCATACACCTTACCCTGGTAATAATATATTTTCAAATCATACCGAATGCCATCGATTGTTTCCAAAAGATGCAGCGTATTTACCTCATCATCCACATCCGGCGAAGCAAATCCGCCCACTTTTACGGCATCTGCTCTGTCATAACCACGAATCTGGGCAGACACATAAGACGTGATAATTCTTTTGTTGTATGCATTATTATCACGCTCGACCAAACTTTTATATTGATTTGCTCCCAATGCTAAAACTGCCACAATTGTCATGGCAAAGATAGCAAACAATACAAGAACAAATACATTTTCAATACTATGTCTCTGGCTGCTTCTCTTCATTGCTAATCGACCCGCTCCTGATTTTCCATTACTGTAATTTCCGGCATCAAATTTTTGGCAAATACTTCATAAAAGACGGTAAAACGGCTTTCATCAATCTGGATTCCGTAATTTTTCTTTAAATATTCAAGGGTAGGCGGATATACGCCTTCTGTCGCATAGCAGGTCATTGTTGCCTTACGAATGGAGTTTTCGAGCTGTTTCATGCTCTCTGCCTCCTGCCCCTGATTCAGCCTTGCCGCCCCCGCGTTCATCGCATAAAGCAGTCCGCCAATCACCGCTGTCAGCAATACAATTTTTATAATTAAAAAACTTCTCTGCTTCTTCATTTTCATCCATCCTATCCAATCGAAGACATGATATGAATCAACGGTAACATCACAGTTATCAAAACAATTCCTACAAGAATTGAAGTAATAATGACAATCGTAGGCTCAATCTTTCCAACTTTTCGTGCAATTTCCAACTGCACTCTGTCGTCCATACGCCGTGAAATTTCTGCCATTGCCGTATCGGATGTACCACTTTTGGCGCCCAAATCTAAAATCCGGCAAAACGACGCTTCCAACACTTCATTTTCTCGAAATGACTTCGCCATCGGCTCGCCCACTTCCAACATCTCAAGGCATTTCTCATAACGCTTCTTCGTCTTTTGATTTACATCCTGAAAAAGCATTGCTGTACGGAATGCATCTTCGGTATTTAATCCGCTCATCATCCCCATCGCCATCGCTGACGCAAATCTTGCTTCACCCATCCGGCGCACAATTCCGTGTCCGCCAAAAACTTTTTTATACAGCTTCACGAAAAAGCCTCTTGCCCTCTTGCTGCAAGCAATCACTGCTGCCACTAAAACAATGGCAAAAATGATACCGCACAATACCGGCATGATACTTCCAAGCCAGTCGCCAAACCGCAGTAAAAGTTTCGCCGTGCCGCCCATCGTACCGCCAAGCTGCTCATAGACCTGATTGAAAATCGGCAGCACCTTGACAAGCAGCACAACTAAAATTACTAACATCAAAATCATCAATATAAACGGATACAGAAGGGCACTGCGAATCTGCGACATCAACTGCTGCTGCCTATCGTAATAATCTGCCAGTGCCTGAAAGGACTGCTCCAACCGCCCTGTCTCCTCACCGGTTTCAATCATATCGCCGACGTACTTCGGAAACGTACCAACCTCCCGAACTGCTTCGGAAAACGGTTTACCTTCCGTCACCAAATCCGCTAACTGCTCCAGCATTTTTTTGCTTTTTTTGTCCTTTTCGTCCTCAATCAAAAGATACAATCCGTCTTCGATTCCAATGCCGGCATGCAGTAAAAGCGACATTTCCAGACAAAAAGCAGAAACATACTCATTACTTACTGTTTGCTTACTCATGACACACTCCCCTGATTAGTAACTCAATTTTTCTTTGTAATTTCTACCATTTCCTATGTATTTCATAATGGACTTACTTGATTTACTGGTTGAAGCAAATGTAGGGTCCATCAGTTTCCATTTCTTACCGTTAAAATAAATCATTTTGGAAATGCGTCCTTTTTTCTTGGAATACACATTTATCCATGCATGATACGCATTCCCGGTATAACCTACAATTAGTTTTGTCGGAACTCCCTGACTTCGCAGCATCGCAGTCATTACTGCCGCATAATCAAAACAGATTCCTTTTTTCTTCTTATAAATCTTATTCAGATTTGGCACATAACCCGGCTTTACCGTCTTGGCAAGTTTTTTGTCATATTTGTAATTTTTAATGACATAGTTGTATACCTTTTTAACCTTTGCCAAATCGTTTTTACAATTTTTTGTAATCGAGGCTGCTTTCTTCACAACTTTCGTGCTTTTCGTGTAATTTACAAACTGGTTCGGACGCAGATACGGTCCAAACTGGTCGGTCATTTCAACATTTACTTTCAATGTCATCTCCATCGCATAACGACCACCCACTTCATAAAGCAGATAAATCGTATAGGCAGTATTTCCTTCCGTCAATGGAATAACCTGATACTTATTCACGGAAAGTGTATATTTGTAACCATCATTCAGCGCCTGTCCCCCGGTCGTAACAACACATTTCAGCGTAGGACCCAGTGCCTTCTTAAATTTCACCATCACATAACCGTCTGCCGTGTTGGAATAGTCAATCACACAATTATTACTTTCCTTAACTTGTTCCCCACTTGCAACAGTCGGATAGATAACTGTTTTTGCCCGGCTTTTGCTGTTTGACAGCACAATCCCTGAAACCATCACACACAAAAATCCAAGAATCCATAATCCCCTTTTACTTTTTTTCATGAAATACACTCCTTTCACGGATTAATCATTTTCATTTTATCACTTTTAGGACAAAAAATAAAGCATCCTTTTCTTATTATTATATGCATCCGTGTGTCATAAAAAAGGTCTATTCTTTTTCATTGTTTTTTTATACTCTTTTAATCGTCGAATTCCTTGACAAAATGTCAAAAACGTACTATAGTTGAATACGTTAAAAAAAGTTTTCAAAGGAGTAAACCTATGATTGAAACAGGTATTGCGAGACAATTAGATGCAGTCGGACGTATTACTCTGCCAAAAGAACTTCGTAAGTCTTTAGGATTTAAAGACCGCGAATTATTGGAAATATATACTGAAGATGACAAAATTATTTTAAGAAAATGTGAAAGACAGAAACAGGATATTTTTACTGGTTCTGAAGAGGATTTGATTGAGTACAAAGGAAAATTAGTTTCCAAAGAATCAATCCGCGAATTATCAAAGCTTGCTGGTTTAATTTAATCATATATCCCTTTAGTGTTTGCCCGAAGTTTTCCCAGACTTCGGGCGTCTTTTTTAAGGTATAATTTAATTAACATTTATCCCCATCTGTAATACTGCTTATTTCCAGTAGTCTAATAGTCTCTCGTCGATAGAAGCTATTTTCTCCCCTTTAATATCATTATAAAAAGCAAGTTTTTCAATTTCTTCTTTATCCGTTCTGTTCTTTTCTATAATCTCAAAATATTCTCTTGGTAATGTAACACCATACAAACCTCCATATTCATAATGCCATTTTGAATTAAAATACCCTGGTGCTATTTTAAAATACATCAATCCTAAATATTCATAATCAACACCTGTTAATCCTAATTCTTCTTGACATTCACGTACAATACATTCTTTTAATGTTTCATTATCTTCCCTGCATCCACCAAATATTTCCCATTCTTGTCGCCATTTATTCCACCCCATAAGATAATCATTTTCTATTTTTACAACAGCTAAACAATGATTGATTGGTTCATATTTCATATCGGCATTATCTTCGTCAACATAAATAATATCAAGAAGTTCATTGCCTTTATTATCTCTTACTATCATATATTTTTCCTCCTAAAATTCCTCTTCAAAAACAGCCAACGTCAGATTTATTTCAATTGTTACATAAGCACCTCACCGATTTGACAGAACTGTTAAGTATCTATTTGATCTATCTCTGCTAACGACTTATTTCTACATATCAAAGCTGCGTTGACCTATTTTTGAAAAAATCTTTCATTGGTCAACTAAAAACCGAACTTCATTTGACCTATTTCTACTTTTTCTCTAATTAAGTCAACTTTTACAATATATTTGTTGACCTAAATTTGCATTATCTTAAATCCAGTCATTCACTTGAGTCATTTTTGATAACCTATTTGGGAAAAAGCAATTTTTAAGTCAACTTTTGTCTATAAAGTAGTTGACTGAATTTATGCTTTTGACAAATCAGGTCAACTAACTGCAAATATCTCCTGCAAAAGTTTCCTAATCTACTCTTCCCGCCACTCTTTTAATGCAGCCGAAAGCTTTCTGTCAATATCTTTTCGCGTTTTTTCACACTCATTTGGATATTCTTTTGCCGCTTCGAAAATGAATCGCATCACAAATTTAAGTCCCACCGGCAAAGCCTTGCGAAGCAGGGATTCCGGCAGTACAAAGTGAGTTCCGTGTTCATACACGAGCGGCACATACTCACAGGTATGCGGGCGCTCTTTTAACCGTTCATCCATACGGCGGATGTATTTTCCTGTTTCCCAGAAGGAATCATCCTCGGCTCCTACAAGAAACAGTCTTCCCTTTATATTCTCAACCGAAATCATTTCCTCTTCGGTATGTTCTCTTGCATTTTCAGAATCAATAAACAGGCAGGTGCTGCGTTCAATATCACCGGAACCTTTTGTTTCTTCCTGAATTTTCTGCCAGTATACCGGATGCTCATATATAAACGGCATATAGGCAAGAGGCTCTCCCTTCCAGGAAAGAGTGGACGCTCCCGGAATCGGCCATTCCTTGCATCCATCCTTTTCTCCCTGCTCAAATCCCTGCCATACAAAATCACTAGGCGTAAGAGCAAATGTCAGCGTAATATCCGAAAATAAAGAAGCTGCAACAAGAGCATCCATACCCGCTGTACTCATTCCCATAATTCCGATTTTTTGATTTCCATTATTTTTCAGCCACTGGATTGACATCTCAATACGTTCGAGCGGGAAATTTACATGGCTGTAATTTTTCTTTCCCGGCGACATGCAAAGAACATTGACACCATTTTTATGAAGCCATTTTGTCCCACACTTCGCCATATAATCATTGGGGTCATCTCCAAACATTCCAATAACCGCACAGTCTGAACCTTTGGGATTTTCATAATAAGTTCCATAAAACCCATCTTTTTCGGTCTCAAAAAATAACTTTTTCATTGCTCTTCCTCCAGTATCTTATTCGAATGATAATCCCACTCTTTTCTGTCAGTTCAAAGTTAGCATAGACTAACCACATTGTCAACTTTTAATTCCTTCTCCCCGGTTCCTCTCAATTTACAACTGTAAAATCTTACACTGTTCAAGCCCTGCGCTCCAAAACTCCTCGATTGGCTTATTCTTAACCTGACATATAATACTGGAATTCATCGCGCCATGTCCAACAATAAGAATATCCTTTCCTTCCTGCAATTGAGGTTCTATTACCTCCTTCAGAAATGAACCTGTTCTCGCAAAAAGCTCTGCAAATGTTTCCGCCCCACCGATTGATTCTATGTATTCCTCCGGTTTGCGAAAAATAAGATTAATTGGACAATCCGGAATTTTAAAGCTATTTTCAATCCCCTCATAATCACCAAAGCTCATCTCTACCAGCCGTTCATCTGTTATAATTGGAATTCCCCTGTTTTTCAGCACAATCTGCGCCGTCTCCACTGCCCGAATCAGTGGAGAACAGTAACATACATCGATATTCAACGACTTATATTCCTCGTGTGCTTTTAATGCCATTAACCTTCCTTCTTCATTTAATGGGATATCCGTTCTTCCCTGAAGTTTGTGCAATGCATTCCAATCGGTTTTTCCGTGGCGCATAATGTATAACATGTTGTGTGTCCTCCTAAATAATCTTTCTTGAATTTTTATCTTTGGTTGATTTTCTCAAGGAATCTACTTCTCATTATACTAAAACGCAACTCAGAATACGTCATCGTCTGATTCCTTAAGCCACAAAGAAAATCAGAAAAGTATTTATCATTTAAATACTCCGCCGCATTTTCCCTGAAAAAATCATATATTTCACTATAATATATAATCTTGTACTTTTCTTTAATCATCAGATCATCCATCGACAAATCATTGTAATTAGGAACAAATACAAAATAATACGCCTCATCAATTCCATTTTCCTTTATATATCTCTCTGTATATTCATAATACTTATTCAATTGATTTTTACCATCATCTGTTTTGCCATTAAATCCCGATTTTATCTTATTTTCAATTACCAATACATGGCGTTCATCACGAATCCATAAATCAATATTCTTTACAGACTCTCGTATAATCTCAAAGGAATTTTCAAAACCATGAACTCCTAATACATCTTCTGCAAATTTAACAAACATATCATGTCTATAATTGAAATAGTAAGCTAATAAATTAGACATTATCAACTCATCATTTTCCTTCCTGATAATTTCAAGAAAAGATATATTTGTCCTAGTATATGAGCCATCTGATATCATTTTCTGCGTATTATTAGATTCTTCCCACAAAGATGTATTTGCCAATAGTTCTTCTATCTTTGCATGTATTGAAGGATATAATTCTTCTGATAAATACGTCCGCATACTTTGTCCAACAATTTTCTTCTTATTACAATCCAGCCGAATTACAACCGTATTTTTTTCATCCTCAACCTCATAGCTGGAATCTACAGTAATAATAATTCTTTTACCTTTTTTAGGAAACCTAACATCTTTTGCACAATATGTAGCCATACTATTTGTTTTTGACGTCTCAGCCTCACCATGATAAAGATTTTTATTAAATATATCAGTAATATTTACACCAGCATAAAAAATCTTCTGAACATCATCCGCCGATGTGTTACTTAGTCCTTCCGCCTTCATCACGACTTCCATCGTTTCTCTACCCGCAATATTTTGAACAAACAGTACTTTATCAACATTATGTCCTTTGACATTTCCCATAGGTGTAATATAAAGATAGTTTTCATCATTATCATCCCTGAAAAGATTAATCACCTCATGTCCTATATTAGTCCCTTCCTGTAAATATGCCCCCGCAAACAATTGGTTTATCAATATTTCTCCCATAATTTTCTTGCCTCCTAAATGCAATATCTCTCTTTGCATTTCTTTTATCCTATAACATAATTAACTTAACAAAAACTACACTGCCCAATTTTCAAGTTTTAAGCCTTTTACTCTCGCAAACTCTTTTGTATTATTTGTTACAACATTATAATTAAGCGACTTAGCATGACCAGCTATCATCATATCCAGCGGTCCAATAGGAGTTCCCGCCTTTTCCAAGTCTGCTCTTATCTTTCCATAACTCTGTGCTGCCAAAGAATCAAAACTTACAATATCAATATTTGCCAACAACAAAGCCACCCTATTTTTCTCAGTCGCTTTGCTTTTTTCAACGCCATGCACTAATTCTGCATATGTACCAGAAGAAATACATAACTCCTGCGGATCGTGTTCTTTTAAGCGAATAAATACTTGCTCCGGTTTATGTTTGATTGCATAAATACATATATTAGTATCCAACATATATCTCATAATTCCTCACGCTCCTGTTCCACCCAATCGCTACGTCCATCTTCCATAAAATCGTGCGAAAACATATCTATGGCTAGCTTAAATGAATCTATTTTTCTTTTTCGGTGCCGGCAATTCATCATACATCGACGAAATAGTCCTGCCAAAAATTCTTTGTCATCCACATTGTCCACAAATAACATTTCTTTTGCGCCCTCATAAGGCAATTCATAAGCAGCTTCCGGCATATAAGAAACCGCCGATTTTATTGGTTTTACAAGTAATCTGTCATCATAAATTCCACCTACAATTTTACCACAATAATAAAGAATATATTCTCCCATCATAGCGCGGTAAGTAATTTCTTCTAAATCCGATAACTGTTCTAATATAAACTGCAAATAATCTTTACTTGATGCCATATTTTTCACACCTCTCTTTGAGCATAACTATACCACACTTGCGTCCGGGCAACAATGAAAGTTTCCGTTTTCAGAATGATTCCCATTGACTTTTTTTAATGGTCACATTCGATGTATTTATTAGTGCTGATACCTCTTCTGAAATCGCCAGAGTCTCAGCACGTGACCATATTTCACCAGAGAAGGCTGCCGCAAAGGAAAAAAGCGAATCACGAACGTGCAATTCACTGCAGACTTGTTTCAGAAGAAGATGAAATTTTAAAAAACTTCTCCTGCGGTCAACCAAATTTTACTCTTTCGTTGACTCATATTTGTTTTTTTCTAAATTGAGTCAACTTTTGAAATGTATTTGTTGACCTTAATTCACATAATTGCAAATACGGTCATTCGTTTAAGACTATTTGGTTGACCTATTTAACACAAAATAGGTTTTCAGTCACCTTATGTCTATAAAATGGTTGACCGGATTTGCAATTTTTCAAAATCCAGTCAACTTATGGCAACCTCACCCAGTAAATTTCGCCCCCTACTCATCTTCCAGTAATTTTGCATATATCTCCCGTTTGGATACGCCTCGGTCTTTCGCCACTGCCTTCATCGCTTCCTTGCGGCTAAGCCCTTTATCTTCATAGATTTTCATATGTTTGGGCAGTGGCATTTCCTGCCACTTCTCCTGTTTGGCGCGGTTCATATCTTCCGCACTTTTCCCTTCCAGTACAAGCACAAACTCACCTTTTGGCTCGTTCGCTTCATAATACGCCACTGCCTCACCTAAAGTGAAATGAAGTGCCGTCTCATGTTTTTTTGTTAGCTCCTTGCAGATGGAAATCCGGTGGTTTTCGCCCAAAAGCTCACAAAACAATGCCAGTGTTTTTTTTAGACGGTGCGGTGCTTCATAAAAAATCGTCGTACAGGTCGTTTTAGCAAGGCGGTCTAACACTTCTTTTCTTTCCTTTTTATCCACCGGCAGAAATCCTTCAAAAGTAAACCGGCGGGCAGGCATACCCGATAGGGTCAGCGCTGTAATTACCGCTGCCGGTCCCGGAAGAGATGTAACCGGGATTCCCGCTTCATAGCATGCCCTAACCAAATCCTCACCAGGGTCCGAAATTGCCGGTGTGCCGGCATCCGTGACGAGTGCAATCGTCTCACCTTTCAGCATGCGCTGAACTAAAACCGGTGTCTTTTCATATTTATTGTGTTCATGGTAACTGACAAGCGGTGTCTTGATTTCATAGTGATTCAAAAGCTTGATGCTCTGTCTGGTATCTTCAGCCGCCACCACATCGGCTTCCTTTAAAATGCGGAGAACACGAAGTGTAACATCCTCCAAATTGCCAATCGGCGTAGCACACAAATATAACATTCCCGTTTTATCTTCTCTAATCATAATACATCCGCCTCACTTCCTCTGTGTATTGGTTCGTATCCTCGTATGCAATTAACGGTTTTTCGACTGTCAATTGACGATTTCCTCCACGAACTCCCTCAATCAACACCATATTTGGTTCTTTATCAACATACGGATAAACCAGTCTCATCCGTTTTGGCTCCAATTTGTACTGCACCATACAGGAAATAATTTCCACTAAGCGAAACGGTCTGTGTACCAGATAAAAACGCCCGCCGGGACGCAAAAGCTTCGCCGCGGCTTTTACCACGTCTTCAAATGTGCAGAAAAGTTCATGTCTGGCAATCGCCTTGTGTGACGCCTCGCTGACACGACCATTGGATTGATTCAAATACGGCGGATTGCTCGTAACAACGTCAAAGGAAGCAGCTTCAAAAAATGAAGTGGCTTCCCTGATATCACCCTGCACAATATGCACTTTATCTTCTTTTTCGTTATAGGCTACACTGCGCTTTGCCATTTCGGCAATATCTTTTTGCAGTTCCAGCCCGGTAAAGGAGCTTCCCTTAGTACGTCCGGAAAGCAGTAATGGAATAATGCCGTTGCCACAGCCAAGGTCCAGACATTTCTCCCCTTCCTTTACCTTTGCGTATGCAGACAAAAGGACGGCATCCATACCAAAGCAGAACCACTTCGGATTCTGAATAATGTACATTCCATCCCGCTGCAAATCATCCAGCCGCTCGCCCTCGTAAAGAAAATCCTTTGGGTCTTTTTGATTACTCATTCAGCTTCGATTTTCCTTCCTTTTTTTCCATTGCCTCTAATTTTTTTAACTCTTTATCATGTTTATCTTTAATTCTGTTTTTCGGCTTATTTGGACGGAATTTCAATTCATCCACGCGGTACTCACGCACTTCTTTCTCGCCGTCATCCAAAAAAACAATAACCTTCACAAGCTGCTTTAAGACACTTACGCTCTGTACTTCCGCATCCAAACCTTCCGCCGTTTTCACATGGCTTCCAATGTGTGGCAGACGACTGTTTAATTCCTCATAAGCTTCTTCCTCATTTTTCAAGCAGCACATCAAACGTCCGCAGACACCGGATATTTTCGTCGGATTCAAAGAAAGGTTCTGTTCCTTTGCCATTTTAATCGAAACCGGTGCAAACTCGGATAAATAACTGTGACAGCATAACGTTCTTCCGCAGATTCCAATTCCACCGCAGATTTTTGTTTCGTCACGCACACCAATCTGTCTAAGTTCAATTCGAGTGCGGAATACGCTCGCCAAATCTTTTACCAGCTCACGGAAATCAATTCGTCCATCGGCTGTAAAATAAAACAATAATTTATTGTTATCAAATGTATACTCAGCCGCAATCAGCTTCATTTCCAATCTGTGTTTTGCAATTTTTTCAAGACAGATTTTATATGCATCTTTTTCTTTTTCACGGTTCTTTAACTCGATATCTTCATCTTTCGGCGTTGCCACACGAATAATCTTTTTCAGCGGTGCCACAATTTTCTCTTCTGCCATCTCGCGGTTTGGCACAACAACCGTTCCGTATTCAACACCTTTTGCAGTCTCGACAATTACGTGTTCCCCGCGCTCAATCTGCTCATCGCCCGGGTCAAAAAAATACACCTTTCCCGCCTGTCGAAAACTAACACCAATAATAATCTTCATAATAACCTCCGTATGTCTATTTCAAAGTAAGAAGCATAAGCTCCATCGTAATATCAAAATTTACATTTGCGCGCAGGCGGACTTTTGCTTTTTCAAATGCCTGCAATATTTCCTCGATTTTCTCATAACTGCGGTGGCTTGCCTCACGGGAAATATAAGACGCCTCATCCTGGAACAAAAGCTGGTTAATATCCTTTGTCGCCTTAAACAAAAGCACATCCCGGTACCACAGCACCATTAAATCAATATAATCACGCACTTCATCTTTGCGTGTTCCCAAATCTTTAATTACCGCTAACATCTCAGACAAATCCATCTGCTCCACATGCCGCAGCAGAGAAATAATATGGTCTTTTCTCTCAATGAAATCTTCCGATTTGGCATACCGCATCGCTTTCCCCAGATTTCCCTGTGCAAATGCCGCACTCGCTCTCGCCTGATAATCCGGCACCTGACAATGTTCTTTGACATACGATTCCACAACGGCAGTGCTGAGCGGACGAAACTCCATCGTAAGACAGCGCGACTGAATCGTCGGCAGCAACGCAGAAATGTTACTTGTCATCAAAATGACAATACCATATTCCGGCGGTTCCTCAATTGTTTTTAACAGCGCATTCTGTGCCGCCTCTGTCATTTTTTCCGCCTCCGGCACGAGGTAAATTTTATACGGACTCGAAAACGGCTTAATATCCATCGTATTGCAAAGCTGCTCGCGGATTTCATCCACGCCAAGGCTCGCCTTCTCTCTTGTTACCCAGATAACATCCGGCTGATTTCCGGACTCCATCTGGCGGCAGGACACACATTCCTTGCACGGTTTATCTGCCGACTCACTCTGGCACTGCAAACCAGCGGCAAACGTCCTCGCCAGCGCCTCTTTGCCAACACCTTCCTCGCCTTGGAACAAATATGCATGAAACGGTTTCTTGTCACGTATCGCTGCCTGCATATGTTCCTTTATCTGTTCATGACCTACAATCTCTGAAAATGAAAACATGGTTTCTCCCTTCTTTTATCACGTAATAATATCCAGTAATAACCCTCTGATTTCATCGACTTTGCTCAAAATCGCAAGGGTATCTTTTTCTTCTTTAATCAACTCTCCCGCCAGTTCGTCCAACACCACATTCACACGCTTAATCATGCCATACACACGGTGTCTGCCGCGGCGGTCCAAGAAATTTTCACGGCTGAATTTATGCGAACGATTTACTATCTCATTCATAAATTCCTGAATGAGGCGGCGGTAATGCTTCATATCCCGGACATCCATATGCTTGCCAAGCTTTTCTCCCTGCATCGTAATTTCCTGCATCATAACCGATAACCGCTCGGAAAGACCGGCTTCTTCAATCGAACTCATCAGTGTAAATTTAAAATCTTCTCCACTTTGCTGCGCCTGCTGCGTCTGTGTCGTCGCATTTACCTGCTGCATGTTGTCCACTCGAATATCCAAAATATCACCTCTTTCTCGATTTATAATACCACGTTTCACATGATTTATCTACCACTTTTTATCCGCAGAACAATCTCTCTCAGTGCATTTTCAACGGAATCATTTACGATTTTGTCCGTAATATTTAAGCGCTTGAGATTTTCTTTGGAAAAATCTTTTTCATCTGCCAGAAAACGGCGGCACACCTCGGAAACACATGGATTTTTCTGCTCTTTTTCCCTTTTCAGCGAGCGCTCAATCCGAGTCATGTCATCCACCTCGATATAAAGCGGAACAACCTTATCGGCACCATAAAACCGGGAAATTTTCTCAAAACCTTCCAGCGTCGAAATTAGCACAAAATCGCCTTTGTCCCAGTCAATCTGTCCATCTTCCGCCGTGAAATAATACCACGGTCCATGGACGGTCTGATAACACCTTGATTCCACAATCCGGTTCTCTTTTTCCATTCTGCGCATTTTATCTTCGGAGACAAAATAATACGCTCCGCCATCCGTTTCGCCCTCTCGTATCGGCCTGGTCGTATAGGGAATCACTGCATGAATCTCCGGGTAACGCGCCAACAGTTCCCCGTAAAGCGTATCTTTTCCCGATGCACTTTTCCCCATAAATACAAACAATCTGCCCATGGTAGAATCCTCTCTTTACCTTTTCTTTTCTTCTTTCACAACCTGCACGGTCTGTCCGCTTGCATCCGCAAATCCAAACAAATGAAGTCCTGCTTTTTTTGCATTTTCTATCTTATCTAAAACCGTTTTTGTAATCTTTTCTCCCGGCACTAAAAACGGAATTCCCGGTGGATACACCATCCCATATTCCGCCGAAACAAATCCCTCTGCCTCATTCACAGACTTTGTCTCCGCCAGTGCATTTACCGCCTGCACCGGCAGCATTTCCACTTCCGGGCAGGTTAAAACCGACTCGCTATAATTTGTTTTTTTCTCTTTGGAAAAAGAAATTTTTTGCAGTCTTTCATCAATTTTAGTAAGGGCATCCATAAGACGGACAAAACCATCCCTCGAATCCGCGAGGCTTGTCATCGCAAGAATATACCCTGCAGCCGCCATTTCCACTTCAATTTGAAATTCTTCCCGCAGCCATTTTGCTGCCTCTGTGCCAGAACATTTTTCCCCGGTCAGAACAACAAGTTTTGATGGTTCCTTTCTTGGATTTTCCCAAAGACGCAATTCCTTCCATTTTTCTGCATGCTCACGAAACCAAATAAGGTTCGTAAAATAAGCCTCAAACCAAGTATCGGCATATTTCCGCATCCACTGCATACACTGGCTGATACTGCCCATCAGCACATAAGAAGGGCTGCTCGTCTCAAAGATTTCCAAATAATGTTCCACGCGCTCTGCCATAATACGGTCACTCGCCCGGTGCAAAACCGCCGTCTGGGTCAATGCCGGCAGCGTCTTGTGCAGACTCTCAATCACAAGGTCCGCCCCCTGCTCCATCGCCGTCTCCGGAAATTTGTCACTCCATGCAAAATGTGCACCATGCGCTTCATCCACTACAAGCAGCGAATTTTTCTCATGGACAATCTCTGCAATCGCCCGAATATTTGACACAACGCCCTCATACGTCGGCGAGGTCAATACGACACAGGCAGGTTTCGTATCTACTATGACATGCTTCACTTCCTCCGAAGAAATCCCAAGGCAGATTCCCGTCTCTTTATCTACTTCCGGATATACATAAACCGGCTTCAACGACAAAAGTTCCACGGCATGGTACACCGAACGGTGGCAGTTTCTGGCAATCACAATCGTATCGCCCGGATGACAGCAGGCAGAAATCGCTGCTAAGATGCCACACGTGCTTCCATTTACCAAAAGATAAGAGTCTTTCGTTCCATACTTTTGTTTCATCTGCTCCATCTCCCAAAGGATTTCACCCTCCGGCTGATGAAGATTATCTGTGTCATCAATTTCTGTCACATCAAATGCATAGGGATTTGCCATCGTAAAAAGACCTGCCCGCTTGTGCCCGGGCATATGCATCGGATACCGGTTTTCTTTTGCCGTCCACATGAGTCTTTCATAAAGATTCATCGTAAATCCCTCCTGCCATGAATATTCCTCTTTTATTTTACAATAGAATGGAGACATTGGCAAGGTGGTAGGGCTCGTGTCAAGTATTCGTTGGCACTTTTTTGTTTTCCGTAATTCTGGAGAAAAGCTTTGCGTCTCGTGGGCACTTCCGTTTAACAAACGCGTAAGGGTATGGGCATGCAAAATACGCAAGCCTC
>ERZ780195.515-NODE-515-length-38257-cov-5.614261_pt1 | contig 38257 bp, 27 predicted proteins | sample MGYA00511017_ERZ780195 | MGnify/ENA primary metagenome ERZ780195 (study PRJEB29588, sample SAMEA2159974) | human gut metagenome | biome: human gut; feature: human-associated habitat; material: faeces | place: Denmark | collected 2008/2010 ...
CTCGTGAGCTCGGTGCAGAAGGTATCGGACTTTGCCGTACAGAGCATATGTTCTTCGAGGAAGACAGAATTGCTGCTTTCCGTGAGATGATCTGCTCCGATACAGTAGAAGAGCGTGAGGCTGCTCTTGATAAGATTCTTCCATATCAGCAGGGAGACTTCAAAGCATTGTATGAAGCTTTGGAAGGAAATCCGGTTACCATCCGTTTCTTGGATCCACCTCTTCATGAGTTCGTTCCTACAGAGGAAGCTGATATTAAGAAATTGGCTGATGCACAGGGTAAATCCGTTGAGGATATCAAAGCAATCATCGCATCCCTGCATGAGTTCAACCCAATGATGGGACATCGTGGATGTCGTCTTGCTGTAACTTATCCGGAAATCGCTAAGATGCAGACAAAGGCAGTTATCCGCGCTGCAATTGAAGTTCAGAAAGAGCATCCGGACTGGAATGTTAAACCTGAAATCATGATTCCATTGGTTGGCGAAGTAAAAGAGTTGAAATATGTTAAGAACTTCGTTGTTGAGACAGCAGATGCTGAAATCGCAGCAGCAGGTGTAAACCTTGAGTATGAGGTTGGTACTATGATCGAGATTCCTCGTGCAGCATTGACTGCTGACGAAATCGCTAAAGAGGCTGACTTCTTCTGCTTCGGAACAAACGATTTGACTCAGATGACATTCGGTTTCTCCCGTGATGATGCTGGTAAGTTCTTGGATGCATACTATGATGCTAAAATCTTCGAGAACGATCCATTTGCTAAACTTGACCAGGAAGGTGTTGGCAAGTTGATGGAAACAGCTCTGAAACTTGGAAAACCTGTAAACAGCAAACTTCACTGCGGTATTTGTGGTGAGCACGGTGGTGACCCATCTTCTGTTGAGTTCTGCAACAAGATTGGTCTTGACTATGTATCCTGCTCTCCATTCCGTGTACCGATTGCACGTTTGGCAGCAGCTCAGGCAGCAATCGCCGAAAAGAGTAAATAATAAGCAGTATGTTCACTGTTGTGATATAACGGTTACTCGTGACGATGTGAAAGCCTTTATGGCACAGCGTGATGAGTACACGAAAGCCAACAGATTTAAAGATATTACCATTAAAGTATATATCTAATATGCATACTATCAGCAAGGGAAAGTATTATGAAATGCTTTCCCTTGTTTTGCAATAAGAGAAAGCAAAATTTGGGAATAAGTCTTAATTGTTAAAAACGGTTAGGATTTGTTCCCATTTTTTATTTTATACAATATGCAAATCTGGAGGTGATGAAGATAGGATTTTTGAATATCTCAGATACGAGAAAAGAAGTTCGACACATGATCAAGAGATTAGAAAAGGACAAGCAATATGAGATTATTGAGGTGTCTGATATTAAGTCGAATCAAAAAAATCCAAAGTACTGTCATGCGTGTGTTCAGTATCGGCGGATCGTTAAAAAACAGTAGTAACAAATTAAAAAAATACGGAGGGTCAGAATTATGTGTAAAGTAATCGCTATATGCAATCAAAAAGGTGGCGTGTCCAAAACCACCACAACAGTGAATCTTGGAGCAGGTTTAGTCAGAGAAGGAAAGAAGGTGCTTGTGATCGATGCAGATCCACAGGGAAATCTGTCACAGAGTCTTGGCATTATGAATCCGGATGAGCTGGACGTGGCACTGCCTGACATTATGGAGCAGATCATTATGGATAAGGATGTGGATGTGATAGAGGGGATTGTTCAACACGAAGAGGGACTTGACCTTATGCCATGCAACATCAATCTGTCCGGTGTGGATGTATCGCTTGTGAATGCCATGAGTAGGGAGTTTGTTTTGAAAACTTATGTGGAAAGTATGAGGGAGTTCTATGACTACATTCTTATCGACTGTATGCCGAGTCTTGGAATGATAACTGTAAATTCCCTTACTGCAGCGGACAGTGTGTTGATCCCGGTACAGGCAGCCTATCTGCCGGTAAAAGGATTGGAGCAGTTGATCACAACGATCTGCAGGGTGAAGAAACATCTGAATCCGTCGATTCGGTTTGAGGGGATATTGATCTCCATGCTGAATGCAAGGACCAATTATGCGAAGGACATTATGGAACTGATAAACGAGTATTACGGAGATTCCATTCCTATCTTCGAGAGCAAAATCCCGTTTTCCGTAAAAGCCTCTGAAACATCAGCGGCTGGAGTAAGTATTTTTTCGCTGGATAAAAAGCATCCGGTAGCAAAAGCTTATGAAGAACTGACGAAGGAGGTAATCGCTCATGAGTAGAACAAAGGCTTTAAAAAATGTGAAATTGACGAGTTTTGATGACCTCTTTGGAGGCAAGGTTGTGGAGGAAACTGCAGAAACGGGCGATGTGAAAGAGATACCGCTTTCTGAGCTGCATGAGTTTCATAACCACCCGTTTCAGATCCGTTCGGATGAAGAATTGGAAGAGATGATTGAGAGTGTCAGAGAGCATGGAGTGCTGGTGCCGGGAATTGTACGGAAACGGGAACAGGGCGGTTACGAGATCATTGCAGGACATACAAGGAAGCATGTGTGTGAAGTGCTTGGCTTGGAAACCATGCCGGTCTTTGTAAAGGAGCTGAACGACGATGAAGCCAGTATGGTGATGGTGGATTCTAACATTCAGCGGGAAAATATCCGACCAAGTGAAAAAGCAAAGGCGTATAAGATCAAGTATGATGCCATGAAGAATCAGGGGAAAGCAGGAAACAGCCTGAAGATGATGTCGGAGGAAAGCGGTGAGAATTACAAGTCGATTCAAAGATACATCTGGCTTGCCAGGCTGAATGATGATCTTTTGGCATTAGTCGATCATAAGCGGCTTGGACTTGGTCAGGGCGTCAGTTTATCAGTTTTGACGGCTGAAGAGCAGCGAATGGTTTATGAAGCACTCTGCCGGTATCCAAAGAAACTGTCGGCGGTACAGGCAAATACGATCAAGCAGCTCAGTGTGGATGGAAAATTGGATGCAGAGATGCTGGAACGCTATCTTATTTCTGCACAGAAGCAGAAGAGAAAAAAGGAAATTACTCTGAAAAATGAACGGCTGTCAGAGTATTTTGAGGAAGAAACCACAGAAGAGGAAATGATGAATATCATTTTTGAACTGTTAGAAACATGGAAACGAAAGAAAGGAAGTGCACAGAATGAATAAGATTATTTTACTTGGAAATATGACAAGAAATCCCAAAACAACGAGAAAGACAGCAGAGGATGGAAGTGAAGTTGTCATTACCAAATTTGACCTTGCGGTAAATCGGCGGGCAAAGCGTGACGGAGAAGCCGATGCCGATTTCTTTCACTGCACTTCCTTTGGAAGGCAGGCGGAATTTGTCGAGCGATATTTTCACAGCGGCTCCCGTGTATTAGTCATTGGACGGGTGCAGAATAACAACTATACGACCAAAGAGGGAAGCAAGGTCTATGGTTTCAGCATCATTACAGAAGAGGTTGAATTTGCACAGAAGAAAAGTGCGGAGAAACCGGCAAATAAAGACAGTGATTTTTCATCCGTTTCGGATGAGGAGCAACCGGTCGATGGCAGGTAGGTGATAACATGGCAGAAGGTTTCTTCCGAAGCAAAAAAGGATTTACAGTCGTTCAAAATGAGATAACCAGAGATGTGAATATTTCTTTGAAAGCAAAAGGATTGTATCTTGTCATACAGGCATATATCTCCATGCCGGATAAGAAATGGACAAAAGAAGATTTCCGGAATCTGACCAAAGAAGGAAAAAAAGCATTTGACAGTGCATGGAAGGAGTTAAAAGATTTTGGATATTTAAAGGTACACTTTATGCCGGATAACGGTAAGTGGCAGGCGGAGTATGAGCTGCTCGATGAGCCGGATCTGGGACCGCATACACTATATCATAGCTGCGATGGAACGGTTTCCAGTAATAATCTGACAAGAGCAGAAAAGAAGCGGCAGGCGGATTTATCTGAAGAAGAGAATGAACAGGTTTCGTCTGAAAATATCAGCTATCCGGCTACAGAAAAAGATGAAAATCACCGTTACCCCCTTTTTGGTACTAACGGTAAAGATGACCGTTACCCCCCTTACGGTAGTAACGCTAACGGTAATAACGGTTACGGTAGCAACGCAAATGGGGGTAACAATAATAAAGACTATAATATAAATCCTGATATAAAGACTGGTATATTAAATCCTAATCTTAATCCATATCAGGATCAGGAGGTGATCCGAGAAGATTATTCGATGGAGTTCATCGTGCAGCACTATGAACTGGAAGCAAGGTATATTCCTCGTGGAAAGGAGAAGCAGTTCAATACGGTAAAGGATGTACTTTATGATGTTTTAAACACCGGGAAGCCGATTATCCGGGTTATGGGAGAGGACAAACCGGCGGCTGTTGTAAAATCAAGGCTTTTGAAACTGGATCGATTAGATATTGATTATGCGATCGAGCAGTATCAAAAGCAGGTGACAAAGGTACATAATCACAAAGCCTATATGCTTACGGTACTGTATCAGGCGAAGTCGCAGGGGGAACTGGATATCAGCAATCAGGTCATGTATGATTTTTATGGAGCAGGCAGCCATGAAAAGGACAGCGGTGCCGGGTGATAAAATGCTTTAATAAACTAACAGATACGATATAATTAACATTGCTGGGAATGACCAGCGTACAGCAAGGAGCGTGAATGATATGAAAAGATTAGTAAAAACAGGCGTGTTCATGATGTTGGTGCTGATGACATTGGCATCACAGAAAAATGTGGCAGAAGCAAAGACGAAAGTCATTCATAAAAAAATGACGATTGATCTGAACATGGATTCTTCTATTCGCTACACACCGACGAAACTGCAGAAATATTCCAAAGTAAAAGTTCGAGTCAAAAACAGGAAGGTGCTGAAAGCGAAAGCAAAAGGCAGAAAATACATTGTCATGAAAGGAAGAAAAGGCGGTAAAACGACAATGACGGTCAGCCTGTATAAAAAACACAGAAAAGTGCGTGTGTACCGTTATCGTATCAAGGTGATCGGAAAGGGACAGGATGGCTATAAGTCACAGGCAAAGGAAGCATTTGACATTCAGAACCGGTACCGGGCAGAGAAAGGTGCAAAAGCATTGATATGGTCAGATGAGTTATATCGGTTTGCCCTGTACCGTTTAAAGCATAGTGGTTATGATAGACATAAAAATCTTCCAACCGATATGGAGAACTTTTTTGGCGATACATTGGTAGTCAACAACATATCCTTAGGAGAAAATATGGCGTGTGGACAGACAAGTGCCAAAGAAGTGATGCTTTCGTGGAAACACAGTCCCGGACATTATCGAAACATCAAGAACAAAGGATATCGTTGTGGTGCGATTGCCCGCTATAAGGACATCTGGTGTGCGGTTTTTTATGATGGTTCTCCAGAAAATCTGACGAGAAAACAGGAAAATGCATCGGAAATGATATTTACCGTGAAAAGACAGGATAAATCAACTGGGCAGTATATTGGTGGGGCAACGATTGGATATTACGAGGAGAATGACCGATGGAATACCAGTAAACGGATCACGGTAGGCGAATCTGGAAGGCAGATCGTCTTGGAAATTGGAAAAACCTATGTGTTTTATGAGAAGACAACGCCGGATGGATATAATAAAGCAGAAAAAGTAACGATAACCGTGACGAAAGACACGCCAAAAGATATTGTTCTGATAGATAATTAAGCGGTAGAAATGTTTGGCATTGTATGGAAGTGAAAAAATAAAATATAGCAACTGTTTATGTAGCAGGAAATGTATGTAAGAAAGATAATACATTTCCTGCTTTTTTGATTGGAGGAAAAATAATGCAGTTTCTCATCCGCCCGCCACCGGACAGGGCAGAAAGAAAGTCCGGACAAATAAGCGAATCAGTCTGCATTCTGACGCAGAGGATGCAGGGAAAAGAAATATGCGTAGAAATGAGGTTTATCATGAAATCAAAAGTGAAGAAAAGATGTAAGCAGATGCTTACGGGATTGCTGGCATTATCTATGCTGTGTGGCTTGCTGCCGCAGAATACAGTGAATGTCAGTGCTGCAACAACAGCAAAAACAACGGTATCTTCTTATGGAAGATTAGGAACGGTGGATGTCGGTTCCAAAACGAAATCCGGGACATGGTGGAAGATCAATGTCGGAAGCAAGACGGCATTCTGTCTCAGTCTTGGTAAGACCTGTCATACCGGAAATACCTATCAGGTGACGGATACCCATACATGGAATCAGAATACCGGTGGAGAAAAACATGGTTATTATGCAAAGATCATTCGTTTTTATGTGAATGACTGCAACCGTGCAAAGAAAGCCTTTGTACTGGGTCAGGCACTCATATGGGCGGTATCGGAGGGAAATACCTCAGAAGCTAATCTTAAAAATGTGATCAAGCAGGTAAAAGCAAATACCGGCTATTTTCCGAATAAAACCGTGGCAGATCTGTATAAGCAGATCTTTCAGCCGAGCGGTACATGGGAGGCGAAAGCAACCATGTGGGAAAAGACCGGAGCAACCAAAGGCTATCAGAAATTGATTACTGTGGATGCGGAATCATCGAAACTGCCAGGATATAAGACAACAACAGATCACACTTATTACCGTCAGCGTATTACGGTACATAAGCAGGACGAGGATGGAAAGGGACTGGGCGGTATCCAGTTTACTTTGTCTGCCGACAATCTGGATGACCTGTATTCGTTCAATGTGTTTGACCGCAATGGAGACACGACGAGCAATGCAGATGAGGATGATAACACAGAGTTTGAGGTAAGCGGATCTACGACAGATGGAGGAACCGTGGCATGGAGAATGACATACCGTCTGGAAGCTGATGAGATGGCGTATTACACTGACGATACGTTGGCAGCAATGAATGCAGAACAGAAAAAAGCGGCAAAGGAAGCTCTGGAGGATGATGGATATAAACAGGGTGTTCATTTTGGAAAGAACATGACCAAAGCAGAAGCAGATGATCTGATCAAACAGGATCTGAAAGCACAGATGAAAGACATATCCAATGCTTATACTCTGACAGAGAACAGTGTCGGAAATAATAAAAATATCTTTCTGGATCCATCCCTGGCAAAAGGAGTAAAGATCACCTTGAAGGAAGCGAACAGCTGGCAGAAAAATGCAAGCGGAGACTGGCCGGATAAGCTGGTGGAGCATCCAACGCAGTATGAGAAAGCGTATATTACGAATCTGACGAATAAATACAAAAAGGCAACCATTTCGATCGCAAAGAAATCCGGAGGTTCTGCAGATGGCAGTGCTCATGGAGATGCCACTTTAGACGGTGCCGTATTTCAACTGTATGCAGACAAGGAATGTACGCAGAAAGCAACCGTTTATGATGCGGCAGGCAATGCCAAAGCAGCCGGTGTCTATCAGACAAGCGGCGGAAGATTAACAACCGATTATCTCAGAAGCGGTAATACCTATTACCTGAAAGAGATACAAGCCCCGACAGGTTTCTTGTTAAGCGATGAAGTAAAAGAGTTAAAGATCGACGCATCTGCAAAGACGGATGAGTTTACACCGGTTCTTTTTGAAGCAGATTTTTCCGACTCACCGATCAAAGGAAAGATCGCCGTAAAGAAGAAATCTTATGATCCAACCCGAAAAAAATATTATCCGGAGAACAATACAACATTTCAGGTGTATTTGAAATCGAAAGGCAGTTATGAAAAATGTGCCGATGACGAAAGAGCAACGATCAAGACAAATGCGGACGGATATGCTGCAACAGGAGATCTGGTCTATGGAACCTATGTGGTACATCAGATGGATTCCGGAGATGTAGATGCGTATTATGTGGATGATTTTGAGGTACAGATCACAGAGAATGGCAGGGTATATGAGTTTGAAAAGGTCAATGAATTATTCAAGGCTTATTTCAAGATCATCAAGAAAGACAAAAACACTGAGAAAACTGTATTAAAGCCGGGAACCAGTTATCAGATCTATCAGGTAGTAGATGGAAAAGAAGAGCTGGTGACACAGGAATATATGGAAGATGGCGAAACCAAGACGGCAGATACCTTTATCTGTGATGAATCCGGTGAAGTAGTAACAGTGGATTCGCTCTGTTCCGGAACCTATCATATTTATGAGGTAGCTGCTGCAGATGGTATGCATATCAATCATCAGTATGTGGAGGTTGTGGTAAACAGCAAGGCAGACAATTATGAAAGTTACATTGACGAGGATGGATATCATCATGTGACGATCATGCTGGAGTACCTGAATGAAGAGACAAAAGGACGCTTAAATCTCTTAAAGACCGGCGAGGTGTTAAAGGGCTGGGACAACGAGAAGCAGGAGTTCATTTTTGAAGAGATGAAACTGGATGGCGTGGAATTTACACTTTATGCGGATGGAGATATCCTGACACAGGATGGACAGAGCACCGACAATGCCCGTGACACATGGTTCAAGGATGGTGATAAAGTAGCTGTTCTTACAACCGGAAAAGGTGTGGAATTTACATCGGAATGTGGCGGCATTACCGGTTACACGATGGATGAAGATGGAACCATTCATGTATCGCTTCCATTAGGAAAATACAAGCTGGAGGAAAACAAGACACCTTATGGTTATGTGTATCCGGACACGAAAGAGTGGTCATTAGAGTTTCAGTGGAAGGATGGACAGGATGAATATGTCCTTAACAGCACGGATGTGACGGACGAAAAGGGACTGCTCCATATCAAGAATGATTTTGCCGGCACGAAGCTGGAACTGATTAAGCAGGACGCCAAGACGAAGGAATCCATTGAAGGAGCACAGTTTGGTTTATATTCTAAGCATGATATTTACAACTATGCCGGAGAGAAGATCGTAGATGCCGGTACGCAGCTGGCAACCCTTACTACGACGGAAGACGGAAGTGTGATCTGCGACAAGAAACTGCCGCTTATGAGTGAGCTTTATACAGAGACTGCTTCGGCAGAAACAGCAGGAAGTGATGCAGCGGCAACGGCTACACCAGCAGCAACATCCTTACCGTTTACAGAAGGAAAAGCGGAAGTGATGCCGGGACTGGATCTGGGTGTAACCGCTTCTCCGGCATCAACGAATGGTGCTGCAGCCGTAAAGTTAAATTCCGGGGAGTATTATCTGCAGGAGTTATCTGTATCGGACAGCTACTTTGTAGATACGACACCGATCAATATCCATCTGGAATATAAGGATGCTGAAACCAAGACAATCGAGGCAAAAGCAGTGAAAGAAAATACCCAGACAACCAATGTGGTCAGCAAGGTTGGTGTGACCGGCTCGAAAGAGATTGCCGGCTGTAAGCTGGAGATCACAGATGCAACCGGAAAAAAGATTATCAGCTGGACATCAGGCGATAAGGATTCTGTGAAAGTCTATGTAACAGAGAAAGACGGTTATCAGAATTTTAAGTATTCTTTTGACGAAAAAGGGAATCTTCTTGTGGGAGGATTATTCCGCGACAAGGACTATACATTGAAAGAAACAAGACCTGCAGATGGTTATGTTACAGCAGATGCGATCACCTACCAGATCAAACCGGTGGCAGCATCATCTACAGCAGCCGATACAGAGAACACGGTGGCAAGCGGAAGTGCTGTTACTATCAAACCGGTAAGTGGTTCTGCTGTGTCAGGTGAAGTTGGAGTGTCTTATACATCCGTTGTGTCAATCAAGAAGAAAGACGGAAGCTATGAAGACCATGCCGATGATAAGGTGATCATGGTGGATGAGCAGACACATATCCGGCTTTTGAAACTGGACAAGGTAACAGGACAGGCTCTTGGCGGTGCAAAGTTTGCCATAACGGATTCTAAAGGGAATACGGTGATGAAGTTTGTGACAAAAGATGACGCCTATGATATCACCGGAAAACTGGTGGTTGGAGAGACTTACACCTTTACGGAGACTTGTGCTCCATCCGGTTATCAGTTGGCAAAACCAGTTAAGATTACCATCAAGGATATCGGAAAAGTGCAAACTATAACGGTTAAAGATGCACCAATCCCGGATGTACCGGATACACCACAGACCGGAGGAACCATGCCGATCATTCCGATCGCAGTGGGACTGCTTATGGTGGCTGGTGCTGCGGTGCTGGTATGGAGAAAACGAGGACTGGTAAAAAGAGGAAGTGCAAAATAGTAAAAATATGTGGTGCCAAGAGTGAGAATTTGATATAATTTTGTTGTGGAGTACAAAATTGTTCTCTACAACAAAATGTGTTAAAAACTATTGTAATTAAAACTTGCAAGGCATAGATATTAAATTTTTGCATTTGATAAGGAAAGGAGAAGAGATGAAAGAACTTAAAGTTAGTGATGCGGAAACAAAAGAATTTTTTGTTCATGCATTTTGTGAAGAAAATTTGGTTCCAATTTTAGGGGCAGGTTTTACATGTGGATTAAAAACTAAAAAGGGCGGAGAGGTACCTAGTGGTAAAAAGTTGAAAGAAGATATGATAAAACAAATAGTCAGAAAAAAAGAAGTAAGCGAGGAAGAGTTAAAACATGAATCGTTTACCTCGATTTCAGAGTTTTATCAGCAGACTTTTGCTCATCCTGATAAAGATGGGGTGATTGATTATTATATGACAAATTTTACTGGAATTGAAATTGACAAACCACAACAATTAAAATTTTTGAATGATATAAAATGGCCGTATATTTATACCTTAAATATAGATACGGCTATTGAAGATTCAAAAAAACAAGCATGGGAGGTATTTTATCCAAATAGAAGATTTGATCCAAGAAAAATAAATCCAGATTGTGGTGCGCTTTTTAAAATTCATGGTGATGTAGCGATGTTCTGCAAAAATTTAGATTATAATGAAATGATCCTTACAGAAAGTCAGTATATTGCGAGCCTAGAAAAAAGCAAGCAATTTCACGATTTATTATCAGCAGATTGTGGAAATAAGAATTTACTATATATTGGTTGTAGTCTAGATGATGAAATAGATATTAAATATTCTGTTTTATCAGATAAAAATAAAAATATGAAAAATCGCAATATTTGTGGTATTTATGTTACTTCGGAATGCTTGTCTGAATTTAAAAAAAGCAAATTGGAGAGCTACAATATATCGCATGTTATTCAACTTTCTTCAATTGAAGATTATGAGTATTTCTATGAATTTGTAACTGAGTGTTACGATGAAAGTCAAGCAAAGATAGAGAAAAATATTACTCAATTTTCATATGTTGAGTTAGAAAGATTGAAGAAAAATAAAGAAGAGAACCTAGATTATTTGGCTGATTTATCACCAAATAAAAACAAACTCCCTTTTTATTTTGTACCCACTAAGCAGGCAGAAAAAATAAAGTTTTTGCCAGATAAGATAAATATAATTGTTGGAAGAAGATTTGTTGGAAAAAGTATGTTAGCGCATACTATTCTGGAAGCTAATCCTAATTATCAACGTTTTTTTGTTTCAGAAAAAGAAACCATAACTGAGAACGATATAAAAGAGCTACTTCTTGAAAAAAATTCATTGATTGTTTTTGATAGTCAATCACTTGATGATCGCGGATTTAATAGTTTGCTTTCTAATTTTGATTCTGAAAGAAATAATATAGTGTGTGTATTTTTGAATTCTTTTGATGATGTGGTCAATTTGATAACATTTCATTCAAAAAGTATTAATTATGCAATAAAAGATACATTACGAGGTAAAATGCCACAAGATGATATTTTGGCAATAAATGATAAATTGAATACTCTTGGAATATCGAAGTTTGATCAAAAAAGGAATTTGTTGGATAATACATTGCGAATTGCTAATGTATACAATAGAAAGGTGATTGAAAAATATGTTATTACGGATTTAAACGAACTTACATTGATAATATGGATTTTGGTGAAAAATAAGATATACTATGAGGAATTAGTTGGGCTAGGATTGGCCAAGGATTACAAAAAAATTGTTTCAAAATATATGCCTCTTATTCAAGAGGAAAACTGTAAAAAGGGAGAGTTGCAGAAACATTCACATATAAAAGTCATTTGTAATGGAAAGTTGGGGTTGTTACAAATATTAAGTGCATATATTTATCCACCAGATGGTAGTGAAATTAAGTATCAAAGGATGGAGCAACACCAAAATAAAGTTTGTGAAGCTATATATAAAATATTGTCAAGTTTTAGCAAAATTGACATTGATAATGTAAAAGAGTTTTTGCAATTTGACAAATTGAATGACATTTTCTCTAGAACCTATTCTGCATCATCGATAGGTTCAATGTCAGGGAAAAAGACAAATGGAATTATTAGATCTGGAGCTGCTAATTTCATATATAAAGTATATGAAAATGAAAATATAAAACAGCTTAAAGCCGACGATCCTAATTATTGGTTACAGCGAGCAAAGAGTATTTATATTACTAATTATCGGAGTACTAGTGATAGTTCGAAAGATAAAATTCTTGAAGCAATTGATTGGGCAAAAAAGGCAGAGCAAGATTCAAGAATGAAGATAGATAGTGGTGAAAGTAGATATTTACGTACAGAAAGTAATGCTATTATGCAAATTGCAATGCTTTACGGAAAATATGCAAATATGTGCAAATATATTGATACAAGGATAAATGAATTTGCATTGGAGTATTATTACAAAATGTTTTCTGATACAAATAATATTGAGGCTGCAAAAACATTTTTATACCATAGCAGAGGAAAGCAAGATTTTGAAAAGTTGCTTAATCAGTTAGTGGTAAAACCAGATTCTATTGGAAAGGAATGGGGTGATGAAATGAATTTTCTACTTAATATAGGAATTATAAGGCAGTAGATTGGTTTTTATAACTGATTGGAAAGAGAAATTATGAACCAACAAAATAACATTTCAATCCCAAAAGGAAGAAGAGTATTTTTAAGAAGAATACTTTTCTTCCTTTTTTTGATTTTAGCAGTCATTGCTTTGGTTCTCGGTTTGAACCTGAAAAGATACACGGACCGGGAGAGAAAGCAGGACAATATAGAAAAAGAGATTACCACGGAGAACGAAAAGACGGGTGTACGGAAACTCCACAAAAAGTACAAAGATATGATCGGGTGGCTAGAGATCAAAGGCACCGGCTTTTCTTATCCGGTTATGCAGACAGGTATAAAAGGTCATCATCCGGATGACTGGCAGTATTATCTCCACCGGGATGTGCATGGCGGGTACAGTTTTTATGGGACGCCGTTTCTGGATGTCCGATGCAGGGCAGACAGTGACAACCGTATCATTTACGGTCACAACATCAATGGCAGGAGATACTTTGGCTATCTGCAGAACTTCCGGGAGGAAGCATTTTTTATGAAGCATCCAGTGTTTTTCTTTACGCCGGTGGATGGAAAAGAGGAGAAATACCATATCATATCTGTTCTGGAGACAGACAAATATGCGGATTATTACTCATTCACGGATTATGGCAATGAAGAGGATTATTACGGGATGGTGGAGAAAATCCTAAGTCACAGCAGGTTTGAAAATGAGGCGGCAAAGAAGATGAAAAAAGAAATGGAGGAAAGCGATGCGGAGGCATTCTTTCGGAGATACCGGTTTGTAACGTTTTCAACCTGCCGGACGATGGATGGCAAAGACAAGCGGCTTATGGTGATCGGCTGCAAAAACGACACAATGATGAAAAAAGAAAGGAAGAAATAGGATGCACAAGGAATTAGAAGTGATGAAACCACGATGCAAAGGACTGTGGGAAAGGTGCAGAGTGGCAGCAATCGTTTTGTATTACCGGCTGCTTACCAGCGCACCGATCCGGGCACTGGCGGCAGAAAAGGGAAAGAGTACTGCGACGGACACCGGTGTCAAGGAAGTGACCGATGGAATTGATGTGATCAAGGAGCTGGTGCTTGGATGTGTTGGCGGTGTCGGTGTAATCTTTCTTGCCTGGGGACTGTTAGACTTTGGTACCGGGTATTCTGCACACGACACAACACAGCAGAGCCAAGCAATCAAAAAGGTGATCGGTGGACTGATCATGGTCGCAGTACCGGCAATTTTAAAGCTGCTTGGTGTTTCGTGAGAATGACAGGGATCCTGAAGGGAGGTGATGCAGGTGGGATTGTGGGATTCCGTAACAGGATTTTTTGAAGATCTGGGAGATTTTTTCAGCGGAAAAGATTTCTTTGAGTGTGCCGGTTATGCATGGAATGACATGATGAAACTGGCAGCGGATGTTTTAACGAAGGATCCTTCTTCCGGCACTTATCAGGATGTCTGGGATAATATATCAACGATCTATACCACCTTAAATGTGATCGCCGTATCGCTGTTATGCATTTTCTTTTTGTATGGATTTTGCAGAGACAGCTGTGATCTGCATGCAGATCTGACGTTTGAACGAACAATAAAAATGTTTATCCGGCTGATCATCACATCCAATGTGATGAGTATGGCACTTACCTATATGCCGAAGTTTTTTACATGGGGAAAAAACCTGACATCGGCAATACTGGGAGAAAATAAGCTGTCGATGGTCTATGACTTTGATGGGGCAAAGGTGTATGAGAGGATATCCAGTGCTGATTTTGGAACGATGACCGCATTTTTAACCAGTATCCTGTTTTTTATGTTTACCGTGGTGTGTGGATTTATCGTGGTCATGACAGTGCTGAACCGTATTTTGAAGATTTACATGATCGCTCCGTTTGCCGGTGTGGCATTATCAACGCTGGCGGCAGGAGGACAGACGGCAAATGTTGGTTATTCTTATATCCGAACATTTTTCGGCTATGTGTTTTCGGCACTGCTCATTGCGGTGGTGATCGCCATCAGTGCCAGCTTTATCAATACCGTGGCGATTGATACGGAAAATGCGATCGTGAGACTGTTAGAGTACTGCCTGAAGATGGGAGTGATCTCATCCTCCGTGAAGATGTCGGACAGTGTGATGCAGAAAGCATTTAATTTGTGATGCCGGAGCAGAAACAGAAGATAATGAAGTAATCCGTGGCAACAGTTTAAAACAGGAAACAAGGAGGTAGAAGCTGCAAGCCATACTTTGTGATCAGAGCTTGCAGACGCTTAGTATATGACAAAGACAATCAATCCGGATGTAGCCGCTTTTAAGGATGACTTTTTCAAAGGCTTATCTTTGAGAGAGTGTGTGTTTGGCGGCATTGCATTACTTGCAGGAGCAGGAGGAATCTTACTTCTGCATTTTTATTTTGGTGTAGGGATCAATACAGCCATAACCCTGTGCATGCCGGTGATCGGCATCATCGGTCTGTGTGGCTTTTATCAGAAAAATGGAATGACACTGGTTCAGCTTGTGAGGAGCAGCATACGGCTAATCTTTCAGAAACCGTATGTTTATGAAACCAGTACAATAAATGAACGATCAGAAATGGAGGGTTTAAATGATGGAAGCAAAAGAAGTACAAAAAGAAGAAACAATGGTGTTTGACATTGAAATAAAGACGGACAGTGAAAAAAGACTGATGGGATATGCAGCTGCTGTTTCACAAAGCAGTAAATGATATTCACAGCCGCCACAGTCCCCAGACCACAGCCCGCCGCAAGACCGGCGGCTGGAGTCTGTGCTTCGCACATCCACAGGCTGAGGTTGTGGGCAGTGACAGCTTACACACCTTTCCACAGAAAAATACTTCACATAAGCGAGCTTATGTGGTTCTTTTCTGTGGAAAGGTGCTGTGAATAGTAACGAGCGTTTGGACAAATTGTCCAGACGCAGCAGGTACAGGAGGAGAACAAGAAATGACGAAATACGAAAAAATCTCTGTTCTGGCGAGAGAGACTGCAAAAAGGATCAGTGCCAACAGAGAGGAATGGATCCGATACCTTGATGTTGCGTCAAGGTTGTACAAGTATCCGTTTGAGGATCAGATTCTCATATACGCACAGAGACCGGACGCAACAGCCTGTGCCTCGCTTGAAATGTGGAATGAGAAGATGTTTTGCTGGGTAAACCGGGGAGCAAAAGGAATCGCTCTTCTGGATGGAGAAAGCGAAAGACCGAGGCTGCGGTATGTCTTTGATGTGACGGATGTGCACAAAGCAAAAAGAATCGGCAGAGATCCTTTTATATGGCATCTGAGGGAAGAACATAAAGAAGCGGTTCTTGCCGGGCTGGAGCATATTTACGGCAGCACCAATGATTCGCTTTCCTTTGAAAGCCGTATTTATGAGATTGCGGCAGGAATAGCGGAAGATTTTTATGAGGAAGCCGTAGATGAAGTGATCGATGCAGCGGCAAACAGTTTTCTGGAGGATCTGGATGGGGATGCGGTTTCCGTACGGTTCCGGGAAATGCTGGTGCAGAGTGTAAGTTATATCGTTTTGAAGCGATGCGGATGTGATATGACAGAGTTTGCCGATGGTCTTACTTTTGATTACATTCATGAGTTTAATACACTCAGAACCTTATCGGTGCTTGGCAGTAGCACTTCAGAACTTTGCAAACCGATGTTAGTACAGATTGGAAGAACGATCGCAAGGTACAACAGAGAGACTGCAAGAAAGCAGATACCGTCAAGAGAACCATTACCAACAAACAATCAGAAAGAAAGGCAGGTGCCGGAACATGAATCTGACATACGAAAGGAACGGGGATTATCTCATTCCCAACCTGATACCGGAGGAGGAGAAAGAAACTTTGACGAAATACGGAGTGCTGCGAAAGAATTATCTGAAAAAACACAGGAGGGGGATTTACACGGGACTTCTTCTGAACGGAGAACTGATGAAACATTGTCTGAAAATACAGGAACAGGCAGAGGAGAGATTCGAGATATTGACCGAGAGATTAGCAGATTCACAGGGCGTGACGGAAGCCATGAAGCAGAAAGATCCGTGGAAGTGGACCAAAGAGATGAACATGGTCTATCAGCAGGCGGAGGAGATCATTCTGAAGGAGCTGATCTACCGGTAACCGAAAGTCGGGGAGACGGTTTCTTATCAGAGCCATCTGACCGATCCGGAGGAAATACTTTATCCGAAGCAGAACTAGAAACTTATGAACCGCCGGCGGACAGTCCGTACCGGCAGATGGATCTGTTTTCGCTGATGTCAGAGCAGATAGGAAATGTAGCCGTGGCGCAAGTGGAAAGACCAGCCGAACAATCTTTTCTGGGAACGATTGCGACGGAGCATATCGAGGAAATCCTTCGCACCGGCGGAGGGAAAAGTAACAGCAGAAAACGCATTTACTTTAAGTATCATGCGGGAAATACGCCAAAAGAAATGGAAGACTTTCTTAGGAAAGAGTATGGAAAAACCGGAAAAGGATTTTTATTTGGAGAGGAGCAGATTTCTGTCTGGTTCGATGAGAATGGAATGTCTGCAGCACACGGCACCTCAGCATTGGAACATACGGAGCTACATCTATCCTGGAGTGCAGTGGAATCTGTCATCCGGGGACAGATGGAAGCGGGAACATACATAGACAGCAACGAAGCATATCTGGCAGATTCGTTTGTAAGAAATGAGTTAGCGGATATGCTTTTCTTTTATTACCGGGATTCGGTGGGTTCCTTTCCGGAAGAACTGGGACTTCATGGGTTTGATTATCCAAAGGATCATGCGGAGATCGCTGAAATGCTGTCATATGAAGATGATGTTCGTATGATCGTAGAGCAGATGGATCGGACACTGCAAAAGGAGGCTGCAGGAGAAATACAATATCGGTTTCGTCTGGCAAAGGATCCAAAGGAACTGCGGGATGACATTGCAGAGCTTTTGGAAGATAAGGTGGACTATCCATTGCCGGACAAAGTGCATGTGATAACGGAAGATTTTATTACTGCCGATGAGATTGACTACACGCTGACCAGAGGATCCGGCTTTGAACATGGTGATTTTCGCATCTATGATTACTTTCACAAAGAACACACGCTAAAAGATGCTGCAGAGTTTTTGAAAAACGAGTATGGAACCGGAGGAACCAGCCAGGCACTGCCGGGATCTGATAACAGCTTTAAAGATTATGATGCGAAAGGGATCAAGTTAAGTAAAGGAGAGATCTTTACGCCGGATGCTAAGATCCTGCTTTCGTGGAATGTGGTGGTAAAGCGGATTGAAAAGCTGATGAGGGAGGATCGCTACCTGACTGCAGAGAAGAAAGAAGAGTATGCCATCTATCAGCAGGAGCGGAATGAAAAATTACTGCAGAAAGTAAAGGAAGAGTTAGGATCTGTGGTGGATGAGTCTGTAGTAGTTCATGGAGAGGTATTCGATGAACTTGGCGGATCAGATCAGGTGATAGAGACGGCAGAAACAATTTCGGAAAAGAATCTGTCAGAGGATGCGGCAGAAAAAATGGAAGAGACCGTTCCAGATGAAACAGTAGCAGATGGTGCTGCTCACATTCGACAGACAAGGCAAGAAGAGGTAGAGTCGGCACAAAGCCTGCCAGATATCACAGACATCAGTATGCCGGCAGTTTCGGCAGAAAACTATGCGATTACCGATATGGAGCTTGGTACTGGCACGGCGAAAGAAAAGTTTTGGCGAAATGTGGAGGCTATTCGTACCTTGAAAATGATCGAATCGGAGGGCAGGATGGCAACCGCTGACGAGCAGGAGGTCTTATCCGGGTATGTCGGATGGGGAGGTCTTGCAGATGCTTTTGACGAAACCAAGAGTGCCTGGGTAAAGGAGTATGCAGAATTAAAAGATCTGATGTCCGAGGAAGAGTATCTATCCGCAAGAGAAAGTACCTTAAATGCCCATTATACCAGTCCCGTGATCATCCGGGGGATTTACCGGACTTTACAGAGAATGGGATTTATGAAAGGAAATCTGTTAGAGCCTTCGATGGGGATCGGTAACTTTTTTGGAATGCTGCCGGAAACGATGCAGGAGAGCCATCTGTATGGTGTAGAACTGGATAGCCTGACAGGAAGGATTGCCAGACAGCTGTATCCCAAAGCGGATATCACGGTGGATGGATATGAAAAAACAACATTTCCGAATGATTTCTTTGATGCTGCTGTTGGCAATGTACCCTTTGGTCAGTATAAGGTGGCAGATAAGAAATATGATAAACATAACTTTCTGATCCATGATTACTTCTTTGGAAAGACCTTAGACCAGGTGCGTCCGGGTGGAGTGATCGCTTTTATCACCAGCAAGGGAACGATGGATAAGGAAAATCCAAAGGTACGCAGGTACATTGCACAGAGAGCAGAACTGTTGGGAGCGGTGCGGCTTCCGAATACTGCATTTAAGGCAAATGCCGGAACGGAAGTGACATCGGATATCATTTTCCTGAAAAAGCGTGACCGTATCATGGACATTGAACCAGACTGGGTGCATTTATCACAGGATAAAAACGGCACCGTCATGAACAGCTATTTTGTGGAACATCCGGAGATGATTGCTGGTTCTATGGAAATGGTCAGCGGGCCGTATGGGATGGAAAGTACCTGTGTGCCGGATGATACACTTCCTTTTCAGGAGCAGTTAGAAAAGAGTCTATCTTTTATCGAAGGTTCTTATGAAGAAATCGAACTGGAGAAGATGAATGAGGAGCTGACGGCTGAGGTGATCCCTGCCGTACCGGAAGTAAAAAACTTTAGTTATGCACAGATAGAGGATCGGTTGTATTACCGTGAAAACTCGGTGATGCGTCCGGTGGAAGCCTCCGAGGGAATGCTTGAGCGGATCAAGGGCATGGCTTCCATAAAGGACTGCACACAGGAACTGATTCGGCTGCAGTTAGAGGATTATCCGGAGGAACAGATCCGGTCTGCACAGAAGAAGTTAAATGATCTGTACGATGCCTTTGTAAAGGATTATGGAAGGATTTATTCCAAAACCAATAAGCGTGCCTTTCATCAGGACAGCAGCTACTGTCTGCTCTGTTCCTTAGAAAAGCAGGACGAGGAAGGCAACTTTATCGGAAAAGCGGACATGTTTATGAAACGCACGATCAAGAAAGCAGAAGTGGTGACCAGTGTGGACACGGCAAGCGAAGCACTGGCGGTATCTCTGGCAGAAAAAGCAGCGATTGATTTTGAATATATGTCGGAACTAAGTGGAAAAGACCGGGATACGCTGATTCGTGAGCTGACCGGAGTAATCTTTAAAAACCCGATCAGTGAGGAATGGGAGACAGCAGATGCTTATTTAAGCGGTAATGTGAGAAACAAACTGGAGACAGCCGAAAACTTTGCAAAGAATGAATCCATGTATGCGGTCAATGTGGAAGCACTCAAACGGGTGCAGCCAAAAGAACTGGATGCCAGTGAGATCGAAGTAAGGCTTGGAGCTACATGGATCCCGTCAAAGTACATCGAGGACTTTATGCGAGAGGTGTTTGAGACACCGGAGCATTTACTGGATCGGGATGTGATAAAGATTCAGTATTCCGATGCGACCGGGCAGTGGAATGTAAAAGGGAAAAATGCAGACTATGGAAATTCTCTTGTCAACATGACCTATGGAACCAGCCGGAGAAATGCGTATCAGATTTTAGAGGATTCCCTGAATCTGAAGGACAGCCGTGTGTATGACATTATAGTGGAGGATGGGAAAGAGAAGCGTGTGCTGAATAAAAAAGAAACCACGATCGCTGCACAGAAACAGGATACCATGCGGGAAGCTTTCAGAGACTGGGTATTTCGTGACAGAGAGCGGCGCGAGGTGCTGGTGGAAAGATACAATGTACTGTTTAACTCCACCAGACCAAGAGAGTATGACGGCTCGCATTTAGTCTTTCCGGGAATGACACCGGATATCGAGTTAAAGGATTACCAGAAAAATGCCGTAGCACATGTGCTGTATGGAAACAATACCCTGCTTGCCCACTGTGTCGGTGCCGGAAAGACCTTTGAAATGACTGCGGCTGCAATGGAGAGCAAGCGGCTGGGGTTATGCCGGAAGAGTCTGTTTGTCGTACCCAATCATCTGACCGAGCAGTGGGCAGGCGATTTTTTACGATTGTATCCGGGAGCCAATATTTTAGCGGCAACCAAGAAAGACTTCCAGCCTGCCAACCGCAAAAAGTTCTGCTCACGGATCGCTACCAGCGATTATGATGCCGTGATCATCGGGCATTCGCAGTTTGAAAAGATCCCGTTATCCGCAGAAAGGCAGACAGCAATGATCGAGCGGCAGATCGAAGAGATCACGCAGTCCATTGAAGAGATCAAGGCAGAGAGAGGGGAACGCTACACCATCAAGCAGATGGAAAAGATGAGAAAAAACCTGCAGACCAGACTGGAGAAACTAAATGATACTTCCAGAAAAGATGATGTTGTGACATTTGAACAGTTAGGAGTGGACAGGCTTTTTGTGGATGAAAGTCATTTTTACAAAAATTTGTTCCTTCACACAAAAATGCGGAATGTTGCGGGAATCGCACAGAGCGAGGCACAAAAATCTTCCGATATGTTTGCCAAGTGTCAGTATCTGGATGAACTGACCGGCGGAAAGGGGATTACCTTTGCAACGGGAACCCCGATTTCCAACAGTATGACGGAATTATACACCAACATGCGTTACCTGCAGTATGATATGCTGCAGCGGATGGGACTGGGGCATTTTGATTCCTGGGCATCTTCCTTTGGAGAGACGCAGACAGCGATCGAACTTGCACCGGAGGGAACCGGATACCGTGCAAAGACGAGATTTGCCAAGTTTTACAATCTGCCGGAGTTAATCGCACTGTTTAAGGAGTGTGCGGATATTCAGACACCGGATATGTTAAATCTACCCATTCCGAAAGCAGAGTATGAAAATGTGGTATTACAGCCGAGCGAACATCAAAAGGAGATGGTCGCATCGTTAGCGGAGCGGGCGGAGGCAGTCCGTGACCGGAGAGTGGAACCGCATGAGGATAACATGTTAAAGATAACAAATGATGGAAGGAAGCTGGCGCTGGATCAGAGATTGATCAATCCGTTACTGCCGGATGAAGAACATTCCAAAGTAAACGCTCTTGTGCAAAAGGCGTATGAAATATGGGACAGGACAAAGGTAGACAAATCTGCACAACTTATCTTTTGTGACCTTTCGACGCCGAAGATAGTCGGGAAAACAATCGCAGGTGATGGAAATGATATGTTAGAAGCAGAAGTGTTTGATGATGTCTATCATGACATTAAGCGGAAACTCATGAACCGGGGTGTACCGGAAGAAGAGATTGCCTTTATTCATGAAGCGAATACGGAATTAAGAAAGACGGAGCTGTTTGGCAAGGTAAGAAGCGGACAGGTTCGTTTTTTGATTGGTTCCACGCAGAAGATGGGAGCCGGAACCAATGTGCAGGACCGTCTGGTTGCCCTGCATCATTTGGATGTACCATGGCGCCCGTCAGACATTGAACAGCAGGAGGGACGTATTCTCAGACAGGGCAACAGAAATGATACCGTGTCTATTTTTCGTTATGTGACAGAAGGCACCTTTGACAGTTATTCGTGGCAGGTAATAGAAAACAAGCAGAAATTCATCAGCCAGATCATGACAAGTAAATCGCCGGTACGAAGCTGTGAGGATGTGGATGAAGCAGCACTTACTTATGCCGAGGTCAAAGCACTTGCTACCGGAAACCCTTATATCAAGGAAAAGATGGACTTAGATATTCAGGTATCCAGGCTGAAACTGATGAAAGCAAACCATACCAGTCAGATCTACCGGCTGGAGGATAACATTGCAAAGAATTATCCGAAGCAGATTGAAATTCTGCAGGAGCGGATTCGGGGATTTCAGACAGATATGGAAACCGTGCGAAAGAATCTTCCGGCGGATAAGGACAACTTTTCCATGAAAGTGGGAAACCGCATCTTTACGGACAAAAAGGAAGCAGGAACAGCCATTCTTGCCATGTGTCAGGAGATGGATTCTCTGCAGCAGATGGTGGAGATCGGTGAGTATGCCGGCATGAAGATGAAAGTCACTTTTGATTCCTTTAACCGCAAGTTTGTGATGAGTCTGAAAGGAGAACTTAGCCACAACTTTGAACTTGGTTCGGATGCGTTTGGAAATATCACAAGACTTCACAATGTTTTAGGTGGCATGGCTGGGGAACTTTCAGAAGCAGAGACAAAACTTAACAATGTCGCACACCAGTTGGAAACGGCAAAGATAGAGGTGCAAAAGCCGTTTCCTGCGGAGGAAGAACTGAAGGAGAAGATGGAACGGTTAGCGGAACTGGATGCCCTGTTAAATATGGATGAAAAAGGCGAGACACAGGTACTTGAAAATGAACCGACGGTGACTCCTTTGGGCGAATGGCTGTTAGAACATCTTCTGCCGGAATTTATGGAAGAGTATGAAATGACAGAAGAACGGGCGAGAGAAGTGCTTTTAGATGCTTTGCCGGAAGAAGAAAGCGAAGTAGTCTGCTTTTCTTCGGAGCAGAATACAGAAAACTTTGACAGTGAGGAAATGCAAAAGCAGATGGCTGAATATATGGATGGTGATTTTTATGCCATACCGGTATCGGATACGGAATATCTGATCGCACCAAAAGTGGAACAGGACAGTGTGATTTATCTGCGTTCCATTTTAAGTCAGTTGGGAGATTCGGTGTTATCTTCGCCGGCAATGAAATCCCATGCTGCGTATGAGTATGATTCCGGAACAAACCGGATGAAGCCGTTTGACCATATGAGAATACTGAGAGGACTTTGTGCGGTAGGTGAGGAAAGGCATATCTACCATGCACGGTCACGAGAACCAACAGAAACAAGAACATCCAACTTGGCACAAGTACATTAAAGGAGCGTTTGGACATCATGTCCAGACAGAAAGAAAAGAGGTAAAACGAAATGAAGAGTTATAGCGAATTTATGGAGTATATCAAAGAGAATGTAACGGATTATCTGCCGGAACGGTTTGAAGAGGCGGAGATTAGTATTCAGCAGGTAGTGAAAAACAACGATGTTGTGTTAGATGGGTTGAATATTCGCAATCCGGACAGTAATCTTTCACCTAATATTTATCTGAATCCATTGTACGAGCAGTATCAGAAGGGAAGAAATCTGGATGAACTCGTATCCAGTATTGCAGATACTTATATTGAAAATATCGCACCGCTTGAGGAGAGGGCAATTCAGATGCCGCTAGATGATATGTTCGACTATGAACAGGTAAAAGACAATATTTTCCCAAGACTTGTGAATCTGGAAAGGAACCAGCTTGGTTTAAAGGATGTCCCTTATATCAAGCTGGGGGACTTAGCAGTTACCTATCGTGTGAAAGTGTCAGGGGATTCTAATACACTGAGTTCTCTTGCCATTACAAATGCTTTGATGGAAAAGTATGGTGTCACAACAGGAGAATTGCACGAACAGGCACTTGAAAATATGGAACGACTGCTTCCGGCAGCATTTCACTCGCTTGACGATATTATGACAGATATCATGGCTGTGGAACTTTCAAAAAATGAAGGAATTTCTATGGAAGAAGCGAAAGATTATATCCGGGAAATGATTCCGCCTAACGCATCGCAGATGTATTGTTTGACAAATGAAACAAAGATAAACGGTGCTACATGTATAATCAATGAAAATGTGCAGAAAATGGTAGCGGATAAGGTGGGTGGTGATTATTTTGTAATTCCTTCTTCGGTGCATGAAGTGCTGATTCTGCCTAAGAGCAGTGATATGAGTCCGCAAGAACTTGAAAGTATCGTGAAAGGTGTTAATGCGGCTTATGTATCTCCCAATGAGTTTTTATCGGATCATGTTTATCAGTACGATGCGAAGGAACATAAACTCAGTTTTTGTACACAAGAGAAGGAACTGAAACAGAACCAGCCGCCAAAAGTGAATGTGCAGCCGGAACACAGCCATGAACCAATCAAGCATAGTGGTAAAAGTCATTAGTCGGGAGGACAGCATATGAGAGAAAAAAAGATTGAAATTCATTCTTTGGAAGAATTGAAACAACTGATTGAGCAAAAAGATGAGGAAACAATGCTTGTGATAACCGTGGAGGTGGTTTCGAATGAGTCGTGAATTAAAACAGGTGGATGTTCGGTTAAAACTGACCGACAAAGAGAGTATGTTCAGCAGAGAAACGATTGATACGCCGGAGAAAGCCGTTTCTGTTTTGGCACCGGTATTAGCAGAACTTGACCGGGAGGAAGTCTGTGTTGTCAATCTGGATGGAAAAGGACATCCCATCAATTTCAGTGTAGTCAGCATTGGAAGTGTCAATTCTTCTTTGATAACCGGAAGAGAATTATACAAATCTGCTATTTTGTCGAATGCGGCAGCTATCATTATGATTCATAATCACCCGTCATCGGATCTTCAAATGAGCAGACTGGATCTTGATGTAACAGAAAAAATGATGTATGCCGGCGTTTTGCTGGATATTGATTTTTATGACCATGTACTTGTGGCGGGAAGCACAGGAGAAATGTTTAGTATGCGTGAACATGTGCCGGAGTTGTTTGAGCTGAGCCAGTATCCTTCTTTGATTTCTCACGGGGCAGACGGTGTGAAAGAAGAACATTCGTATCAAGCAACGTCGTTTGTTCCTGTTACTTACGAAATCCTGCAGATTAAGGAAGGCAGCAATGGAGAAGCCTACCGTTTTTTGAAAATGAGTCATGTGCAGGCAAGTGGAATGCAGGTAAACGCAGATGATTATGAATCAAAGTACAAAGAAGAATGGAAACCGGGAGAGACACTGGAAACAATCTATGAATGCTTTAACATCCACCGTCCGGAGGATTTTACCGGGCATTCCTTATCGGTAAGTGATGTGGTTGTTTTGGAATGCGAGACAGAAAAGAAAGCATTCTATGTGGATTCCTTTGGTTTTTCTGAATTGAAGGATTTCTTTGTGGAACGGTTTGAACGGACGGAACAACAGAAGAAAATGATTGCCGGTTTCCGTGAGAAAACAGAAACGTATTTTCGTCCAGTAGAAGGGATGAATGCATCAGAAGTGGAAAATGCGGTACGGGATTATCTGATGGATGCGATAAGACGACAGGATTTACTGATACAGATTGGTGAGGTTATGATTTATGGAAGCCGATGTCGGGGAACAGAAAAATCGACTTCGGACATCGACATCGTAGTTGAGTACAAGGGAGACATTCGGGAAGATGATTTATTTAATCTGTTCCATGAGGATGAATTTCTCCTAGGAAATCATAAGGTGGATATCAATCCGATTCAAGCGGACAAGTCCGGAAATATCGCAGAGTTTTTGCAGCAAGCCACAATTTACATGGAAAGTGAGATGGTGTTTTCTATTGGAAACCGGTATATCTATATCCAAGATGCAACGGAAGGGTATGACTATACCATTTATGGATTAGATATGAAAGAGATTGACGGTGGCGTATATGATGATTCGGACATATCCATCTATGAGGCACTGGATGAAATCGTAGCAGATCTGCGAGAATATCCGGACGGTAACATTGTAAAAGGAAGTGTTAGAAAGGATTCACCACTGGTTCCGGTCAATTTAGATGAATTTGAAGAAGCAGTAGAGCATAGCCGGTACGTTCCACCAAAGATTACCTATACCGTTGCTGAGTGCGGTGAGTTTCATTCCATGGGAAGATACCGGGATGATGTAGAAAACGTCAATGAGGCAATCGCTCTTTGGAATGAGTACAGAGAAGGAACCCTTAATGGCGTTCCAAGTATTGGTATTTTGGTACATACACCGGGACAATCAGAACTGGAAGACAAACAAGTGGATCTGGTGTCTGGCAAAACGGTGGATTTGGATACGATACGGTATTATCCAAAAATCAATATCGAAGAGGCTGCTATTCAAAAGATTTGTGAGTTGGTTGAAAATCTCCATGATGTAGAGGTAATCGGTAAAGTGCCGGAGAATGTGTCAGCAGAACTGATTCTTCGTGAATTTGATCCAAAGCAGGAGATATATAATGAGGAAGAACGAAGTTTGATTAAGGAATATGCTTCGCAGGTGAAAGACATGCAGAAAACCAAAGGATTAGCAAGGTGTATTTGTTATCAGGAGAAGTTTGGAAACCAGGATGTTGCTCTTGCTATGATTACGGCAAGGGAGGAGATAGAAGAGATGAAGGAGATAAGACATGGCAAGAAAATATAACATTATTTATGCAGATCCACCATGGAGTTATAATCGGAAAATAGGAAGAGGAATTGCTGAGACACAATATCAGACAATGTCGATTGATGAAATAGGGAGTATTCCCGTGAATAAGATAACTGCTGACGATGCGATGTTGTTTTTATGGGTAACTTTTCCACAACTCAAAGAAGGTCTTTCGGTTATTGAAAGCTGGGGATTTAAGTATAAGACTTGTGCCTTTAACTGGATAAAACAGAATCTAAAGTCTGATACGTTTTTTGTAGGGCTTGGATTTTGGACAAGAAGTTGCTCGGAAATCTGTTTGCTGGCAACAAAAGGACACCCTCGCAGAGTATCGACCAATGTCAGACAGTTATGTATAGTACATCGTATGCAGCATAGTAAAAAATCAGATGAGATAAGAGACAGGATAGTTGAACTTTGTGGAGATTTGCCACGAATCGAACTTTTTGCAAGGGAAACAACTGAAGGTTGGGATTGTCTAGGAAATGAGATTGATGGCAGGGATATCAGAGATGCAATTGAAGAATTACTTCGGTAGTTCTTTTTTCTTACCTAAAACAAGAACAGGAGGATAAAACATTTGAAGAAACAGTAGAATGTTCCAGTACATTCCAACGAAAATCACTTATATGGTTTTTTCGTGCGGTGAGCTTCCTTCTATGCGAAAATACTGGGATGATGTAGAAAACGTCAGTGAGGCAATCGCACGTTGGAATGAGTTAAGAAAGGAACTCTTAATGGCGTTCTGAGTATTGGCTTTTGGTACATATCCCGGGACAAACAGAATTGAAAGATGCGCAAGTGGCTCTGGTGTCCGGCAAGATGCCGGAGAAGTTTGAAAATCAGGATGTTGCTCTTGCCATGATTACGGTTAGGGAGAAAATTGCACAAAGATATGAAGGAAAAAGGTATTAGTTTAAAATATAGTAATTAATGTAAGAAAACATATAAACTGGGAAAATGAAAAAAATTTTGGGGGATAGCGAAAAGATAATATAAAATTAGTGTTGACATCATATACGGGGGCTGATATAATAATAAAAACGATGTCATATATGACGTCATTATAGAAAGGGGTGTTCTCATGAAGGACATTAAAGATATTAATGAATTATCTGGAAATATAAAATTAAGACTTCCAAAGTCATTGCATGCAGCTTTGTTGCGACAAGCAGATTTTGAGAATGTCAGTCTTAACCAGTTGTGCTTAATGCATTTAAGTTCAGGAGTTTCAAGGAACAATAATCTTGGAGCATATGAATTCAATCAACGATTAGAAGTAATGGCTAGAGAAGCAAAGAATGACGACGAGTTGTTTGAAAAATTGGAAAAATTAAATGATGAGGTAGAAAGACTAAAACCCTTGTTACTACGTGAACTAAAGGGAATGTCGGATGGAAATAAGAGAGTGACGAGTGATTATGTTGAAGTGTTAAGAACAATTTATCCTATTTATCAGGGGGATATTATGGGAGAAAAGTTGCCTATGTTAAAGTTACCTTCTGCAAAAATAGTTCTTAGACCAAAGGAGAAAGAAAAATTGGATATTAAAGAGATAGAAAAGGCAGTAAAAGATCAATGCACAGAGGTAGATGTTTTGTATGGAGATTTTGATATATTTCGACCTATGGAAAAACAGGTTATAAATCAAATGTATTTAAAGTCCATTACAGTTCATTTTTATTGTGATTTTTGTAGATTAAAAGAACTAGTTGAGAAAACAAAAGAAGCACTTTGCTCCGTGAAAAACGCGGAAAAAATGTTTATATCTGTGAAACCAAGTTACAATCATATAGCAACAAGAAAATTATTAGAAAACAAAGAGGGTTAGTTCATGAAGGATATGAGGGAGAACTTTTTGATGGTCAGCTGCTAAAGAAACTTGGCGCGGAAATAGATATCTTTTGTGCCATAGAATTTCATTGCAATTATATCAGAAATCACATTGTATTTAGGTAAGAAAAAAAGAATTACTTCGGTAGTTCTTTTTTTCTTACCTAAAACAAGAACAGGAGGTTAAAACAAATGCTAAAATTATTCAGAAAGGACTCACTGACTCCACAGACGGAACACATTTACAAAGTTCCGTTGTGTATCCAGGATACGATACCGATCTATCGAATTTCGGAAAATGGTATCTTTGAGTTGGAGAGTCCGACAAACAAAGACGGAGGGAAAAAGAAAATTCATCAGTTTGACAGGATGTATCTGTTTGATGATATTAACTTTTCCACACAGGATGAGGAAGAAAAAGAAGAAACCGGCAAGCGGTTTGAAACGCTGCTTCGGTCAATGAATGTCAGTTACAAAGTGATTGTATCCAATCATTATGCTGACAATGGAAGGCTGCGGGAAGAAATTTTGCAGAAGGCAGTCAGCAAAGAAATGGAGCCGTTGGCGAAAGAATACCACAAACTGATTGAAAAGCGATTGCAGGAAGGTCGGGGAGGTCTTTTGCAATCCAAGTATTTTATTGTCAGCTGCAGGAAGCCGGACTATGAAAGTGCCAGAAATTATTTCAATACGATAGAATTTTCCATACAGCAGTTATTTCACCGATTGGGGAGCTGTCTGATACCATTAGATGCCACGGAACGCTTGCGAGCATTACACAGTTATTATCGCATGGGTGACGAGGCATCTTTTTCTTTTGACTGGAATGAATATCTGCATCTGAAACGGGACTGGAGAAATGACATTATCAATATTTCTTTACGGGAGCATCCGGAATATCTGGAGATGGAGGGCGGAAGCTGCGCCTGTGTGATGTTTATCAGAAAGTATCCGAACGGTTTGACGGATCAATTCTTAAATGAACTGACAAACATGGACTTCCCTATCATTTATTCGATGGATGTGGAGCCGCTTGACAATGATGTGGCATATCAGATGGTGATGAAAAAGTACATGTCTAATGAGCGAAGCATTAACCGTGAGCAGGAGTTGAAAAACGAAAATGGAGATTATTCAACTAACATCAATTACGAGAGAAGAAAGCAACAAAGAGATACAGAGGAGATGCTTGATCGTATTTCTTCGTTTGATGAGCGGCTTCTTTATGTAGGAATTACCATTGTGGTAAAAGCTGGTTCAATGGAAGAACTGGAGGAGCGGACAGAAAAGGTGCGTATCATTGGAAAAACACACAACATGGATATTGTTCCACATTCGTATCGACAGCTTGATGCGTTGAATACATCATTGCCGACGGGAGCAAGATTTGTTGATACGATGCGGACAATTACCTCTGAGGAACTTTCCATTTTCATTCCGTTTAATGTGCAGGAGATTCATGATGATTTGGGATACTGCTATGGCTTTAATAAGGTATCCAAAAATCTGATCATAGGAAACCGTAAATTATTAAAGAATGGAAACGGGATGGTGTTTGGTGTTCCGGGTTCCGGAAAGTCCTATAATGAGAAATCAGAGATGGGGCAGGTGTTATGCTTCTCAAAGGATGACATTATCGTGGTAGATCCAATGGGAGAATACAAAGACATTGCTGCGGCGTGGGGCGGTCAGTATATCAATCTGACACAGTCTGCGGAAAATGTTTTTTATGTCAATCCGTTCCATGTACCGGATGTTGTGCCGGACATTGACCGCTTTGTGGCGGAAAAAGCTGAGTTTGCTTATGCAATCTGTGAACAGGCATTGAAACCGGTGCCGCTTACCAGCAGACACATCGCAGTAATTGATAAGGCAGTCAGCCATATGTATGAGGAATACTTTAAGAAGCGAAAAGACAAAAGACGGACACGAAACCGTCCGGAATCTCCGACAATTCCGGTAATGAGAGATTATATTCTTGAGCATTACGAGGGGAATGAGGCAGCACAGGAGATCGTAGACCAGTTGGAGGTATTTGCGGATGGTACTCTTGACATTTTTGCCAGAGAGCAGTCCATATCCGATGAGAACAGATTTACCGTGTACGGATTTTCAGAGCTGGGAAAACGAATGCGAGCAATGGCAATGCTTGTGATGATTGAAAGTATCACGGCTAAGATCAAGTATAATCAGTCGGATGGAGTTGCTACATGGGTTTATGTGGATGAGATGCACGAACTTTGGGGAGAAGAATACAGTTTACATGCACTGGAGAAGATGTGGCGTGAGGTCCGCAAGCGTGGTGGTATCTGTACCGGGATGAGCCAGAATTTGATTGATGCACAGAGAAACCGTTCTACCAAAACAATGGTTTCTAACTCAGAATTTATGCTTTTGCTGGATCAGGGAACAATGGATAAGGAAGCAGTGGAAGATTTGTTTGATATTTCTTCCGAGCAGCTTGCCTGTGTGAATGGAGCAGAGCCGGGAATGGGACTTATCCGGTTTGGCGATAAGATTGTTCCGTTTGACAATACAATGGAAAAAGACAGCAGTCTGTATCAGTTATTTAATACCAATTTTCATGAGATTGTAGGTGAGGTGGCAGCGAATGGATCATCTAGACAAAGAGGTTATTGAATCATTAAGTGAGCCGGCGAAGCGTGTGTTCAAAAGCCTGGATTATCGTTCCAAACAGCGAATGTTAAAGAAAGCCAGAGAAATGGCTAAGGCTGAAAAAATGAAATGGCGGAAAAAGAGCCGTTTTAAGAAAAAAGGCATTGAAAAACTAAATAAAGGCAAAAAGCAGAAGAAGGGCAGTTCATCCAAAAGTGAGTGTGTCCTTTTTTCTATTCATGAAACAAAGGAGCTTATGGTGCAGTCCATGCATCTGATGCTGCTTGGAAGCAGTGTGGCAGATGATTTTTATGAAGAAAGAAATGCGGATCATACAGAAGATCCCCCCATCAGGCTTTCTAAAGAAACTGCTAGAAAAGGCGCACATACAGCAGTGGGCGGCATGAAAACACTCGTACATAAAAACATGCAAAGCAGGGAAAAGAGAAAGACTGCAAGAAAGTCAACGGAGAAATCGGCAAGGGCTGTTCAAACGGGAGCAAAAGCAGGAAAATCTTTAGCAAAGACAATACAAAGTGTTGTTCAGGCAGTAGCGGCAAATCCGGCTGTATGGATAGCACTTCTTTTGATTATTCTTATGGCAGCTATCGTGGGAGCAATCGGAGCAGTGGTTGGCTCCGGCGGTGCTGCCAATGAATCACAGGATGGAACCTATCAGGCACAGGTATCTGAAAAGACAGAAAGCTTCCGTGAACTTGTCTCGGAATACTGCGAGAAATATGGAATTGATGACTATGTGGATCTGTGTCTTGCCGTGATTGAACAGGAAAGCGGAGGAACGGAACCGGATGTCATGCAGACGGCACAATCCTATTACAATGTGAATCCACCGATTGACAGTGCAGAAGAAAGTATTGACTGCGGAACGCATGAATTATCTGACTGCCTGACAAAAGCGAAGTGTCAAAGTCCGAATGACATAAAAGGAATTTCCCTTGCCCTGCAGGGGTACAACTTTGGAAATGGTTACATAGACTGGGCATTAAAAAATTATGGCTATTACACCAAAGAAAATGCCGGGATCTTTTCAGCAAAGATGTGTGCGGAACTTGGGTACAGCTCTTATGGTGATAACGAGTATGTACCTCATGTACTTCGTTACTATGTGATGAATGAAGAAACCAGTGTATCCAATGAATCCGCCAAAAAGATTTTAGAAGAATTGAAGAAAAATAATACGGCGCCGGCGGAGGCTTGGAAGGGGATTGAAAAAGGTGCTTCTTTAATTGGGACGGTAAAATACAGCATGGAGAAACGGCAGTCGGATGGACGGGACAAACCGGAGTTTTTGGACTGCTCTGCTTTTTCCGCATGGGCATTTCATAAAGCAGGAGTGACCAGTGTGCCATATGGTTCTACGACAGCAACTTTTATCGGTTCCCAAAAGTTTCAGGACATATCTGCTGACCAGTTACAGCCGGGAGATATTGGATTGAAAAGTAAGACAGGTGGAACCGGTGGGGCAAATCATGTTGGGATTTATTGTGGAAAAATGAAAGATGGCAGAGTGGTTTGGCTTCACTGTACCAGTTCCAGTGGTTCTTCACTGACTGGAAATACAGAGGGACCGATGTTTGGTGTTTATACGAATTTTACTTATTTCAGACGGTTAAAGAAATGGGACAAAAAGTAGCGTTTAGACATAATGTCCAGACAGTTAAAGAGATAGGACAAAAAAGTAGCGTTTGGACATTATGTCCAAACGGGACAGAAAGCGAGGAAATCATGTTAAGAAACATAAGAAGATTTTATTGGAAGCAAAGAGACAGGGGACAGGGAAGAAAGACTGTTATGGCAGTGTTGGTATTTTTTATGTTCGTTGCCATTATTGTGGCAGCTATCATAAAAAGTATGATGGGAGGTCATCATGCAGGATTGGAAACGGTTCATAAAACCAATACGGCAACCGGTGCAGCGGTCGTTACAGAAACAGCATCGGGGGCATCTGTGACTGCGACAGAGACTGCTCCGGATCAAGAAACCCAAGAAGCAATTGCCGTGGATACCACAAATCTTAATACATTTTTAGGATTTATGTCGGACACAGCTTATGAAGATTTGAAGAATCAGTTGATTCAGATTTGTCAGGACAGGAAATGCAGATCCGTCAAAAAACTGACCTATCAGCAGACGAAGGCATTTGATGTTACCAGTTTTGTTCTTTTGTCAGATGGCAGTGTCTATCAGTGCAATTACAATCTGAAAAGCTGTCAGATGTCACTTTCAGAAACATCATACGATGAAGCGGCAATCAATCAGATGAAGGAAAAGGAAGTGCAGGAAGAACAGGCTAAGCTGGAACAGCAGCAAAAGGCAGAAAGGAAAAAACTAGCAAAAAAGAAGGCTGTTCATAAAAAGAAGAAAGCGAAAAAGAAATCACGTAAGGCAAAAAAAGCCAAGAAAAAGTTGGCAAAAGTCAGTTCCAGACGAAAGCATAAAAAATAACGCTATTACTACCTGCTTATGGGGTATAAGGGGTGCAAGACATCCTGTGGATGTCTGTTATGCACGGACCGAAGCGGAGCGGAGACGAGTCCCCTTACAAGATATGTGCATGGATGTGTCCACATCATGCGTATCTTGCAAGGCTCGAATGAAGAGATAAAAAGCACATTTTATGTGCCAAAAATGAACATCAAAAAAGCAGTAAAAATAGTATGTTTGGACATAATGTCCAGACGGGCTCAAATGGAAAAGGACATGGTTAGCGTTTAGACATAATGTCCAGACGGAATCAGATCAAAAGAACATGGACAGCGTTTGGACAAAATGTCCCAACAGAAGAAAGAGGTGATTGTTTGAATGACATGAAAACAGAGATTCTCCGAGTACGAATGACACCGGAGGAAAAGGCAGCACTGAATGAGCAGGCAAGCCTGCATCATAAAACCATGAGCGAATATATTCGGAGCGTGGCAAAGTGTCCACCGGATGTAACGAGGGATGAGTTTGAATCCTCCATCGTGCGGATGATCTATGAGATCAACAAGATTGGTGTCAATATCAATCAGATTGCAAAAAAGTATAACGAACACAATTATGTGGAACCAAGTGAAGAACTGCTCTGCAAATTGGATGAAGTTTACGGAATGATGAAACATACCATACGGATTATGAAAGGTGATCGCAATGTCGCTCATTATTAAGATGGATACCATTAAGACGGAGGAACATTTACGAAAGTCCATTCCCTATATTATGAATGAGAAGAAAACGGATGGCTTGTGCTTTAGCAATGCAGGCATTACACCGGAGCAGATTCTGGATACTTTCTTTTTGACGAAGCAGATGCATCCCACGCACGGAACCAGACAGGGGTATCATTTTAAGTTTTCTTTTTCAAAGGATGAAACAATCGCACCGGAATCTGCTTTGAGTTTTGTCCGGGAGTGGGTCGAGGAATATCTGGGAGATTGTTATGATTATGCCTGCTCGGTTCATAAAGACCGTGACCATATGCACATGCATCTGGTATTCAATTCCGTGGCAAGAAATGGTGGAAAGTACCGGTATGAAAAAGGGGACTGGGAGAAAGTGATACGCCCGCTTACAAACCGGCTGGCTGAAAAATACCATACCGGACCATTAAAGGAGAAAGATCCGGCGCTGGATTATTCACTCGATTACGACAGGAAGCAAGGAACAATGACGGGAAAAGAACGGGTGGAGCAGGATATTGACCAGTGCATTTTGGAAAGCAGATCTTATGCAGATTTCAAGAAGCGTCTGGTGCGGGATTATGATTACCAACTGCGGGAAGGAGTATCAAGAGAGCATGGTGTCTATCTTGCTCTGACACCGCCGGGGAGAGGAAAAGCTATTCGTACCTATCAATTAAGTGAGGGCTATATGCCGGCAGACATTGACAGGCGCATTGCTTCAAAGACTGCCGACAGAGTTCCGGTGAAAAGGGAGACAGCAGAAAAGAGAAATACAAAACTTGACTGGGCAATGAGCCGGAATTATCAGTTTATCCCTTATAAAGAAATGTCGGAATATCAGAAGGCAATGGTACGGCAGGTGTTGGAGGCAAGGCGGTTGTATCAGCGGACTGGAACACCGCTGTATATCCATGAACGAAGTGTCAGTATTCTTCGGAAAATGAAAAATGAGACGAAACAATGCGGTGTGTATGTAAAACAAAGGGAGACAAGAAAAGTGCAGAAAGAACTCATCAAAACGATGCAGCAGAGGAGGAAGAAACAGTTATGACAACAGAACAGATGGCATTAGTAAAGAAACTGATCCAAAAGCATGAGATTGAAGCAACGGATGCTGAGTGGACATTGATTTTTATGGGAGTCGGCTATGGATTGTCAGAACAGCAGATAGACAGTTATCTTGTGATGAATACTACTGACCTATTGGCAAAGCATGAAAAGATGCTCTGTATTCTTTTGGGGATGGATTCAGAAATACAAAGAGCAACCAATGAAATTCAAAATCCGGCAGAAAGAATACAGTTTATGTTAGAAAATCATTTCCAAAGAAAGAAACCGGAGAGTGGTTATGAAAGTGTGATGCAGTATGTGATTGAGGACAGTGACCTGTCAGCAGCACAGATCGAACAGTTTCGGAAAGCGGTAGAAGCAGGAATGCCGGCAGAGGACATTTTAGAAATGGCAAAGAAGCGAAAGGATGTGATGGAGATACGACGATGTATCGAATTTTATGAAATGATGCAGCAAAGAGGCAAACAGGAAAATGTAAAGAAAAGCAGGAGGGCAAGCAAATGAGTGAAGAATTACAATCGTTAGTGCAGATCATAGAATTATATGGAAGAGGTCTGGAAGGTTTGGGAAAAGCCATACGGTTCTCGGCAAAGGGAGCCGAGAAAGGAGTGCAGATCGCACAGGTGAAAGCATTACAGCATCGAATGAAACTTCATTATGCCAGTGAGGGAACACACAACACTATGAAGTTATCCGATCTGGAGAAAATGACAGGCGGTCGTTATACCATCCTAAACATTCCTTTGGAGGATGAGAAAGAGCTGATTTCCTTTTATGACCGGTTAAAGAAGTTAAAAGTCTCATTTTCTGAACTGCCGGACTTAAATCTCGGAGACGGCTATACACAGATTGCCTACAATCCGGATGATGTGGAAAGTGTACGGCTGGTGATTGATTATTATAAAAAGAAGTTTCGGCAGGAAGCAAAAGAAATGGATTTGGATGAGTATTTTGGAACGGCAAGTCCGGGAGGACTGGAATATCTTAACGAACTTGCTGCTAAAGGATATGAGGGCAGGATGCACGAGGAGCAGTTGGAAGAGATCCAGGAAAGAATCAGGGATAAAGAATATCTTCCCATCAGCATCAATGTGGAATCACTTCTTCTGCGGGAAGAAAAGGATGCCTATCTGTTTCGCATTCCCCGTGGCAGACTGGGAGAAGATCTTTCGAGTGCCATACGGATCAAAAAATCCGACTGTATTCTTTTGGATGAGGGACAGACGGTGATTACCTGTTTGAAACGGGAGGGAGAACTATGGGGATATGCACTGGATCAAAGGAAAAACATCAATGAGAAAGAAAAAGTGAAACTGGATATTACAAAACTGGAAAAAGCATTTGCCCAGGTAGGCGATGACCGTGTGAAAATGATCGGGAAACTAAAGCCGGAGTATGCGGCAATCTTTCCATCTTTTCATGAGGGACAGGAGATTCCGGAAAAATCTTCTGTCCCTGATTTAGTTCCGGAGAAAACAGTGGAAAAAGTGCTGTCCCTTGAAAAGATGAAAGAGCGATACCAAAGTCCGGAGTATATTCCGGTTCCCTTTGATAGACGAAGAAAAAATCGTTTAAGTCGAAAAAAGTTATCTTGTTACCTTCCGATGAATGGCAAGTATTCAAAGATACACAAGAGCCGATCATCGACGAAGAAACGTTTTGGGCGGTGCAGAAAATCCGAGAAGGAAAACGCCGCCTTGACAGTCTTGGCGAACCGAACGCATTGTCGGGAATGTTGTTTTGCGGAGATTGCGGACATAGGCTATATTTACGCAGACAACGTGATTCGCACCAAAAAGATTATTTTGTGTGTTCGGTTTATCGAAAGAAGCGCAAGTATTTCTGCACGTCACACTTCATAAGACTTGCGGACATTGAGAAAATTCTTTTACGGGATTTACGTCAAGTAACGGCATTTGCAAGAGAACACGAAAGCGAGTTTTTAGACTTGGCAAAGAAACGTTCTTTAAGAGAAACCGAAAAACTACGAGCCGAAAACAAAGCGTCGCTCGATAAAGCCGTCAGACGCATTGCCGAAATAGACGGAATTATTCAGAAACTGTACGAAGATAACGTTTCGGGTAAAATAAGCGACGAGAGATTTGCAAAGATGGCGGCAACGTATGAAGCGGAACAGGACGGATTACAGCAAACCGCTCAAAGGCTGAAAGATGAAATATCTGCCGTTCGGGAAGAGGGCGAAAGCGTGGATCGGTTTATGAAGTTGGTAAACAAGTATTCCGACATCACGGAGCTGAACGCCGAAATCATAAGAACGTTTGTGGAGAAAATAATCGTTTATGAAGCCGAAAAAAATGACGGTATAAAAACGCAGAGAGTGAAGATAGTCTATAACTGCGTTGGAACGGTAAGCGTTCCGAACATCGACAATGAGCCTGTAAAAACAGACAAAACAAAAATTATAGAAGTGGCGTGACAATGAAAGCCGCGCCACTATCTAAAAAACAAGAAAAATCCCTGTGCCTATTGATTGTGCTGACTCCTATACTCGTCACACCGTCGGGAA
>ERZ780195.527-NODE-527-length-37846-cov-7.873965_pt1 | contig 37846 bp, 26 predicted proteins | sample MGYA00511017_ERZ780195 | MGnify/ENA primary metagenome ERZ780195 (study PRJEB29588, sample SAMEA2159974) | human gut metagenome | biome: human gut; feature: human-associated habitat; material: faeces | place: Denmark | collected 2008/2010 ...
TGTACAAGTATATAAACTAATTACAAAAAACTCAATAGAAGAAAAAATATATGAACTTCAAAAGAAAAAATCAGAATTAATAGATAATGTTCTTGATACAAAAACTTCTTTTATAAGCAAATTGTCAAAAGAAGATATTATGAAATTGTTTGAATAAATTTAATCTGGAGACATTCTATAATAGCTCCAGATTAATATTTTAAAAGAAAGGAGTAAAGTTATGAAAGATTATATAGCAGTTATTGGAGGAGGGCTTGCAGGATGTGAAGCGGCATATCAAATAGCCAAAAGGGGAATAAAAGTAAAACTATATGAAATGAAACCTAAAAAATTTACAGAAGCACATAGTAATAAAAATTTTGCAGAAATAGTATGTAGTAATTCCTTTAAATCTAATTTACACACAAATGCATGTGGACTGTTAAAAGAAGAACTTAGATATTTAGACTCATTATTAATAAAAACTGCTGATGAAACACAAGTTCCAGCAGGACAAGCCTTGGCTGTTGATAGAGAAAAATTTGCTGAAAAAATCACAAAATTGATTAATGAAAATCCATTAATTGAAGTGGTTAATGAAGAAATAACAGATATATCAGAAATGAGTAAAGATGGTATTGTAATTATAGCAACAGGACCATTAACATCAAAAGGAATGGCAGAAGAAATTGCAAGAATAACAGGACAAGACAAGTTATATTTTTATGATGCAGCAGCACCAATTATAACAAAAGAAAGTATTGATTTTAATATAGCTTTTTGGGGTGACAGATATGAACAAGAAAAGAAAAAAGAAGAAACAATTGAGCAATGGAAAAATAGAATAAATGCGCAAGAAGCTAGTTATATTAATTTGCCTATGAATCAAGAAGAATATGAGAGATTTTGTAATGAATTAATAAATGCAGAAGTAGTAATGTTACATGAATTCGAAAAACGTGAAATTTTTGAGGGATGTATGCCAGTAGAAGTTATGGCAAAAAGAGGCTTAGATACATTAAGATTTGGACCACTAAAACCCGTAGGCTTTGATGACCCAAGAACGGGAAAAAGACCATATGCTGTAGTGCAATTAAGACAAGATGATGTTGAAGGAAAAATATTTAATATGGTAGGATTCCAAACAAACTTGAAATTCGGAGAACAAAAAAGAGTATTCAGTTTGATATCTGGTCTTGAAAATGCTGAATTTGTTAAATATGGAGTGATGCACAGAAATACATATATTAATTCTACAAAATTATTAGATGAAACATATAATTTAAAGTTAAATAATAATATATTTTTTGCAGGTCAAATAACAGGAGTTGAAGGATATGTTGAATCAATTTCATCTGGACTTGTTGCGGCTATCAATGCTTGCCAAAAATATACTGGTAATACAAAAGTAACATTTCCTGAAACTACAATAATTGGTGCATTAGCAAAATATATATCAACAGAAAATGAAAAATTCCAACCTATGAATGCGAACTTTGGAATAGTTCCTTCATTAAATGAAAAAATAAAAGATAAAAAAATAAAATACGGAAAGCTTGCGGATAGGGCATTAGAGGACTTAAAAAAACAATAAAAAACAAAAAATGAAAAAAATTTACAAAAAGTGCTTGTGGAAAAAAAATCATTGTGTTAGAATATAGAATGTAATACAATATATCACAAATGAAAGGAGTTTATTAAGTAATAAAATTACTTGATAAGATTAGGGAAATGAATGGTTTAGAAGAAATACAAAAAATCATAAATAATTTTATTTATGAATCAAAACAAGCAAAACAGAAAATTTCACAAATAGAAAATGAAAGAAATATATTAGCTCAAAATAGAAATCAAAAAAAGGATGCCAATAGTAATGAATATGAGGCAGAGATTAACATGCTTGGAAAACAAATTGCAGAATTGGGAAATCAAAGTCAAGAATTACAAAATAAACTCGATGCAAAATATATAGATGTAAAAAAAGTAGTAAATCTTATGGTTGATAATTTAATTGCCGAAGGAATAAGAAAAGCTCGTAAATTAGATGAACACATAGAAGAACTACAAGAAAAAGTAACAATTCAAAAAGAAAGAAAAACAAAATATGAAATTCAAAAACAAGAATTTTATGAAAGATTTGGAAGAGTTCCTGAGGTTTCTCAAGAAGCTAAACAAGAAGATGAAATTCAAGACCAACAATGTGAAATTTATAATAATAAAATACAACAATTAACAGAAGAGATAGAAAACCAAGATGTTCAACTAACTGAATTAGTTAATTTGAAGAATAATTTTAGAAACAAAGAATGGAAGCAAGAAGTAAAGCAAAATATCGAAGAGATAGAAGAAGTTGAAGAAGAAACAACAGTATTACCATTTATAGAAGAAATAAATGTAGAAGAAATGGAACCAATAGAAGAAATTCAAGTTGAAAAATTCGAACCAATAGAAGAAGTAAATGTTCCAGAATTCGAACCAATAGAGGAAATAAGAATCCCAGAATTTGAACAAGAAGAAATAAATAAACCAGAACTAATTCAAAAAGAAACAGAAAAAAATCAATCAGAAATAGATGAAATAGAAAAACTAGCAAAAGCGATAGTAGAACAAATTGTTGAAGAACAAACTCAAAACAATGAACCTTCGCTAATAAATAATAGAGAAGAACAAGAAATTATTGCGTTTAAAAATGAAGAGAAACAAGAAAAAGTATTTGATTACAACGAAAATACAGAAATATTAGATATAATAGCAAAAATCGAAGATGGTGAAATTGTTTATAAAGCGCAAATAAGTAATGGTGACGAGATAAAGGTTTATCCTACAAAATTAGTTACTGGAAATATATTACTAAAATTAAAAGAGAAAAGAGACGAGATAAAAGAAGAATTAATAAATTATTCAATAGAAGAATATAAATTATTAGATAAAAAAGCAATAAAGAAAATAGATCCTATTATATGTGAAGTTTTAAAACAATTTGCTCAAAAATATAATTATGATGCTGGTAGTTTTATATATAATTATGCAATGTCATTTTCAAAAAATATATTGTTAGATATAGGCTCTGTTCCAATAACATATAATTTTTCATATTTAAATACAACTAAGCTAAGTAAAACGGAAAAAAATGCAATTTCTAAGATTTGTAAAAATGCAATGAAAAACCAAAATATAGATATAGTAGGAGATGCAGTTGCATTGACAGGAATTAAATACATATTTAAAAAATTGTTTGCATTAAATAATACAGATGCATTGCCAGAAGGAAAATATTAATAAAATAAAGCAAAAAATATTGACATAACGAAGTAAAAATGATAAAATATAAACCGCGATAGAAAAACCTAAAATGGAAAATCTATAGCGGTTTTAATTTATATAAAAAATTAAAAAATATAAGGAAAGAGGTGAAATTTAAGTGCCAACAATTAATCAATTAGTAAGAAAAGGAAGACAAACAACAAAGGCAAAATCAACAGCACCAGCATTACAACATGGATGGAACTCTAAAAACAAAACACTAACAAATAACAGAGCTCCTCAAAAAAGAGGTGTATGTACTGTTGTAAAAACAGTAACACCAAAGAAACCAAACTCAGCTTTAAGAAAAGTTGCCAGAGTTAGACTTTCAAATGGTTATGAAGTAACATCTTATATTCCTGGTATAGGACATAACCTACAAGAACACAGTGTAGTTCTAATCAGAGGAGGAAGAGTAAAAGACCTTCCAGGTGTTAGATACCATATCATCAGAGGAACATTAGATACAGCAGGAGTTAAAGACAGAATGCAAGCTCGTTCTAAATATGGGGCTAAAAAACCAAAAAAATAAAAAAATAAATTAAATCAGATTAGTGCACACAATTTACTAAATTAAGGTACTTAAATTTAGAATAGATTATGTAGCACTATACGGGAAAGAGAAACTTTCCAGAGTAACTTAGATACCTTATGGGTATCAAAAAAAGAAAAGGAGTGAAGAATAGTGCCAAGAAGAGGATATATAGCAAAAAGAGATGTATTACCAGATCCAATTTATAACAGCAAAGTTGTTACAAAATTAATTAACAACATAATGTTAGATGGTAAAAAATCAGTTGCTCAAGGTATAGTATATGATGCTTTTGACATAATAAAAGAAAAAGAAGGAAAAAATCCTTTAGAAGTATTTGAAGCAGCATTAGAAAATATTATGCCAGTTCTTGAAGTAAAAGCAAGAAGAGTTGGTGGAGCAACATATCAAGTACCATTAGAAATTAGACCTGAAAGAAGACAAACTTTAGGTTTAAGATGGTTAGTAACTTATGCTAGAAACAGACATGAAAAAACTATGGCTGAAAAATTAGCAGGAGAAATCATGGATGCTGTTAACGGTAACGGTGGAGCATTTAAGAAGAAAGAAGATACACATAGAATGGCAGAAGCTAATAAGGCTTTCGCACATTATAAATGGTAAAATTTCGATTAAAAGCAACAATCTGCACATTTTCAATAACTATTTCAAACCTCGACGTACCATCGTACGACTTCGGCTTGAAATAACTATTAAAAATGCACATCTTATTACTTTTAATCAAAATTTAAAGCATAGGAACGTAAAAATTTATACATTATAAGAAATGTAAAAAATAAAAGGGTGTAAGTACATTAACCCTTTATCCAATAAAAGGAGGGAAATATTAACATGGCAGGAAGAGCATACCCATTAGAAAGAACAAGAAATATAGGAATAATGGCTCACATTGATGCTGGTAAAACAACAACAACAGAGAGAATATTATTCTACACAGGTAAAACACATAAAATAGGTGAAGTTCATGAAGGTGCTGCAACAATGGACTGGATGGAACAAGAACAAGAAAGAGGAATCACAATTACATCTGCTGCAACAACATGTTTCTGGAAAAATAATAGAATTAATATTATAGATACACCAGGACACGTAGACTTTACAGTAGAAGTACAAAGATCTTTAAGAGTCCTTGATGGAGCAGTTACAGTATTAGCAGCAAAAGGTGGAGTTCAACCACAAACAGAAACAGTATGGAGACAAGCTGACAAATATCAAGTACCAAGAATGGTATATGTAAATAAAATGGATATTGTTGGTGCAAACTTTATGCTTTGTGTTGACCAATTAAAAAACAGATTACGTGCTAACCCAGTACCAATCCAATTACCAATTGGTGCAGAAGACCAATTTAAAGGAATTGTTGATTTAATTAAAATGAGAGCTTTCATCCATAAAGATGACTTAGGAAAAGAAATTGAAGAAACAGATATTCCAGAAGATATGGTTGAAGATGCAAAAAAATGGAGAACAGCTATGATTGAAGCTGCATGTGAACAAGATGAAGAATTAATGATGAAATATTTAGAAGGTGAAGAACCATCTGAAGAAGAAATCAAAAAAGCATTAAGAAAAGGAACAATAGCTAACGCAATAGTTCCAGTAACATGTGGATCTTCATATAAAAATAAAGGTGTACAAGAACTATTAAATGCAATAGTTGACTTTATGCCATCACCACTTGATATACCACATATCAAAGGGGAAACACTAGATGGTGAACCAACAGAAGCCAAAACTTCTGATAGTGAACCATTTGCAGCATTAGCATTTAAAATTGCGACAGATCCATTCGTAGGAAAATTATGTTTCTTTAGAGTATATTCAGGTGTATTAGAAACAGGATCAACAGTTTTAAATTCTAGCAAAGATAAAAAAGAAAGAATTGGTAGAATTCTACAAATGCACTCAAATCACAGAGAAGATATTGAAAAAGTATATGCTGGTGATATTGCAGCTGCAGTAGGATTAAAAGATGTTACAACTGGAAATACTTTATGTGATCCAGAACATCCAATAATTCTAGAATCAATGGAATTCCCAGAACCAGTTATTGATATTGCTATTGAGCCAAAAGATAAAGCAGCTCAAGAAAAAATGGGAATAGCTTTAGCAAAATTAGCTGAAGAAGATCCAACATTTAAGGCATATACAAATCAAGAAACAGGTCAAACAATTATTGCAGGTATGGGTGAGTTACACTTAGACATAATTGTAGATAGATTAAAAAGAGAATTCAAAGTAGAATGTAATGTAGGTAAACCACAAGTTGCTTACAAAGAAACAATCAGAAATAAAGTAAAAGTTCAAGGTAAATTTATTCGTCAATCTGGTGGTAAAGGACAATACGGTGATGTATGGTTTGAAATGGAACCACTAGAACCAGGAAAAGGAATTGAATTCGAAAGCAAAATCGTTGGAGGAGCAGTTCCAAAAGAATATATCAAACCAATTGAACAAGGAATGAGAGAAGCTGCTGAAAGCGGTATCTTAGCTGGATATCCAGTAATCGACTTCAAAGTATCATTAGTAGATGGTTCTTACCATGAAGTTGACTCATCAGAAATGGCATTCAAGATTGCTGCATCTATGGCATTCAAAGAAGGATGTAAACAAGCTAAATCAGTTATCTTAGAGCCAATCATGAAAGTAGAAATAACAGTACCAGAAGAATACATGGGAGATGTTATTGGAGACGTAAACTCTAGACGTGGTAGAATGGAAGGTATGGATGCAAATGATGGAATGCAAGAAATACATGCATTTATTCCATTATCTGAAATGTTCGGATATGCAACAGACTTACGTTCAAAAACACAAGGTAGAGGTTCATACTCTATGGAACCATCTCATTATGAAGAAGTTCCAAAATCAGTACTTGAAACAATTGTTGCTTCAAGAGCTAAAAAAGAAGACTAATACAAAAAGTGTAAAAGAATTATAGCAAACACTTGCAATTTGAAAAAGATTGTTATAAAATGTTTATACTTAATGAAGTTATTAAATTTAAAATAATATAAAGGTAAAGAAAAACAGAATCTTTACTAAAAATTAAAGGAGGAATTTAAAAATGGCAAAAGCAAAATTTGAAAGAACAAAGCCACACGTTAACATCGGTACAATCGGACACGTTGACCATGGAAAAACAACAACAACTGCTGCTATCACAAAATATTTATCATTATTAGGAAAAGCTAAATTCGAAGCTTATGATGAAATTGATGGAGCACCAGAAGAAAAAGCAAGAGGAATCACAATCAACACAGCTCACGTAGAATATGAAACAGATAACAGACACTATGCACATGTTGACTGCCCAGGACATGCTGACTATGTAAAGAACATGATTACAGGTGCTGCTCAAATGGATGGTGCAATATTAGTTGTATCAGCAGCTGATGGACCAATGCCACAAACAAGAGAACACATCTTATTAGCTAGACAAGTAGGTGTTAAATACATCGTTGTTTACTTAAATAAATGTGATATGGTTGATGATCCAGAATTATTAGAATTAGTTGAAATGGAAGTTAGAGACCTATTAACAGAATATGGTTTCCCAGGAGATGAAATTCCAGTAATAAAAGGTTCTTCATTAAAAGTATTAGAGAGTACATCAACAGATCCTAATGATCCTGTTTATGCACCAATCAAAGAATTAATGGATGCAGTTGATAGTTATATCCCAACACCAGAAAGACCAGTAGACCAACCATTCCTAATGCCAGTTGAAGACGTATTCACAATTACAGGACGTGGAACAGTTGCAACAGGTAGAGTAGAAAGAGGAATTGTTAAAGTTTCTGACGAAGTTGAAATCATTGGTTTAACAACAGAAAGAAGAAAAACTGTTGTTACAGGTGTAGAAATGTTCAGAAAATTATTAGACCAAGCTGAAGCTGGTGACAATATCGGAACATTATTAAGAGGTATTGATAGAAAAGACATCGAAAGAGGTCAAGTACTATGTAAACCAGGAACAATTCATCCACATACAAAATTCACATCAGAAGTATACGTTTTAACTAAAGATGAAGGTGGAAGACATACTCCATTCTTCAACGGATACAGACCACAATTCTATTTCAGAACAACAGACGTAACAGGTGTTATCGAATTACCTGCTGGAACAGAAATGGTTATGCCAGGTGACAACGTATCAATGACAATCGAATTAATCACACCTATCGCTATCGAAAAAGGATTAAGATTCGCTATTCGTGAAGGTGGTAGAACAGTTGGTTCAGGTGTTGTTGCTGATATTATCGAATAATAAATGAATTAATATAGAAGGAAGTCAAGAAATTGGCTTCTTTTTTTCGACTAAATATATTACAATAGTGTTACAATAATATTAAAAAAATATTACATTGACATAATATTTGACAAATTGTGGTAAGTATGATACAATAAATTTATATGATGTATAAAGGGAGGATTTATATATGGGATATAAAAAAGAAAAATGGGAAATACAATTTGAAGAATACCAAAATGGAGGATTAGATAAAAATCTTGAAGAAGTAAAAGCAAAATATAATAATAAAGAGATAGATGCAAAACAATATATAAAAGAGCAAAAAAGAATAGAAAAAATTAAAAATAATTTGTCTAAAGTTGAGAATTTGGTTAAATTTAGATATGAGTTAAATGATTTAAAATCTATGTTAGAGGATGAATTAATTAATAGGTATGGCCAAGCCAAAAGTATTGTTAATAGCAAAGAAATAGATAAGAAAATAGAAGAATCAGATAAGAAAAACGAAGAATTGTTAACAAGAATTGATGAAATAAAAGCTAAACTAAAAAATAAAAATTTGACTAAAAATGAAATAGAAAATTTGCAAAAAGGCTTAAAAGAAAACGAAAAAAAATTAGATGCTAATTACAAAGAATTTTTAGAATTAAATGCAAGAAGAAATAACAATAAACAATCTTCTATAGAGCAAGCCAACGGTCAACAATTTTCTATGTTAAAATCCGATGACTTGAAAAAAGAGTATTCAAAGGTATGTATGAAGTTATCAAGAAATAATTTTTTCGCAAAAAGATTATTGAAAGGGTATGATATTGAAAGTATAAAAATAGAAGATAAAAATATAGATTGGGAAGCCAAAAAATATACTATAAATGCAAAACAAATAGAGAAGATTAAAAAGTTAAAAGAAGCTGCCAAAGAAAATGAAAAAAGTATAGATAAAAGCGAAAAAACACCAGAAAAGATTACTGAGGAAACTGAAAAGAAAATTGGTGAAGATGTAAAAGAAATAATGAAAGATAAAGAAAGTACAGAGTTAATTGAAGTTAGCGAATTTGAAAGAAAACATCCACGATTGGCTAAAATTGCAAAATTCTTCTCTAATATAAAAAATAAAATAAGCAATAAAAAAGAAAATGATGTACAGGTAGATACTGACGAACAAAAAAAGAATGATGAAGCAGAGAATAACGGACAAAAAATAGAAGAACAACAAGAAAATAATTTGCAGAAAGAGAAGGAAGTTCCTAAAAATAAACATAACGATTTTATCAAAAGATTAAATGATATGAATCAATATGAAATATCTGATGTAGCAGAAAAAGGAATGGATGGAATAAAAGAAGATAGAATGAGTGAAGCTAAAAAGAGATTAATGGAAAATAAGCAAAAATCAGCAAAAGCATCAAAAGATAAATATGAACAAGGACTTAATGATTATTATAAAAATCATGGTATTAATAAAACTAAAGTAGATAACACCAACTACATAGATTTATCAAAAAATGATGATGATGCAAGATAGTTAATATCAAGAGAGTACTATATGTTATGTATAGTATTCTTTTTTTGAGCAAATTTGTTAAAACTATTGCAATTTTAATAAAACAATAATAAAATAGAAACATCATGAATAATCATAAATATAAAGGAAAGGGTATGAAAAAAACATGAATATATTACTAGACGCAATGGGTGGAGACAATGCACCAGATGCAAACATAAAAGGAGCAATAAAAGCTATAACTCAAATAAAAGCAGATGTAACATTAATAGGTAAAGAAGAAATTATCAGAGCTAAAGTAAAAGAGTTTACAGGTAAGGAAATAGAAGAAGTATCAGAAAGATTAAAAATTAAAAATGCTACAGAAACAATAGAAATGGAAGATCAACCAACAGTGGCAATAAAACACAAAAAAGATTCTTCAATGGTTGTAGGATTTAAGATGTTAAAAAATGGAGAAGGAGATGTGTTTATTTCTGCTGGAAATTCAGGTGCTTTATTAGCAGGTGCAACATTACTTGTAGGAAGAATAAAGGGAATAGATAGACCAGCACTTGCAGGGATACTACCAGCATACAAAAGTCAATTATTACTTATAGATTCTGGTTCAAACACAAACTGTAAGCCAATTAATTTATTGCAATTTGCTCAGATGTCTACAATATATTTAAGAAATACATTTGGAATAGAACATCCAGCAATTGGATTATTAAATATCGGAACAGAAGAAACTAAAGGAAATGAATTAGTAAAAGAAAGCTATAAATTATTGAAAGAAAAATCAGAAGAATTAGGGGTAAACTTTATAGGAAATGTTGAAGGAAGAGATGCTTTTTCAGGTAAGGTAGATGCAATAGTAACAGATGGATTTACAGGAAATGTTTTTTTAAAAACAACAGAAGGATTGGGAAAATTCGTAAAGAGAACACTAACAGAAAGTTTAACGCAAAATCTAATATCGAAAATCTGTACAGTCCCATGTTTACCAGCTATAAATAGATTTAAAAAGACAATGGACTATAAGTCATATGGTGGAGCTCTATTTTTAGGGGTAAAAAAACCTGTAGTAAAAGCACATGGAAGTAGTGATGAAACATTATTTGAATTTACAATAAAACAAGCAGAGAAATTTGTAGAGAATAAAGCAGTAGATAGAATGATAGAAGAGTTTGAAAAAAAGAGCGGAAATGCTTGAAATTAAAGAGATTTAAACAAATTACCGAATAGGTAGTATAAAAATAAAAAAATATTTTAAATATGCTTGACAAAACAAAGAACATATAATATAAATGTTACAGGTGAAATTGATTATTAAAAATGAATATCATTTGACACATGAGAGGAGGTGAACTTGTAATGAGTTCAGAAGAAGTTTTTGAAAAAGTAAAAGGAATAATTGTAGAGCAATTAGGAGTTGCAGATACAGCTGTTACAATGGAAGCATCATTCATAGATGATTTAGGAGCTGATTCATTAGATATAGTAGAATTAGTAATGGCATTAGAAGAAGAATTTGATATAGAAATTCCAGATGCTGATGCAGAAAAAGTTGTTACAGTAGGAGATGTAGTTGACTACATAAAAGAAAATGTATAGATTGTTTAAGAACGAAAGGAATTCGTTCTTTTTTTCTGCACAGATTTTTGGCGAAAAAACTTGAAAAAAACGTAAAATAGTATATAATATATCTATAAAAATATGGAGGTTGTTATGAAAAGTTTAGAGGAAAAAATTGGGTACACATTTAAAGATAAAGAATTATTAAAAAAGGCGTTAACACATACATCATATGCATATGAACACGGAATTGAAAGTAATGAAAAATTAGAATTCTTAGGTGACAGCATTTTGGAATTTGTTTCAAGTATATATTTATATAATAATTATCCAAATCTAAAAGAAGGAGAAATGACTAAAGTCAGAGCAACAGTAGTGTGTGAGACAAGTTTACACAAAATAGCGCAGATGCATGGCTTTAGTGATTTCTTGTATCTTGGAAAATCTGAAAGGACAACAAACAAAGAAGTTAGACCAGCAATTTTGGCAGACAGTGTAGAAGCAGTAATTGCTGCAATATATTTGGATGGAGGTTTAGAAGAAGCAAAAAAATTCATCATAGAAAATTTAAAAGAACCAATCGAAGTAGCAAGTAAACATGTTGGGCAAAAAGATTATAAAACAGTTTTACAAGAAAAACTTCAAAAACATGGTGAAGTAGAAATAAAATATACAATAATAAACGAAACAGGACCAGACCATGATAAAACATTTGAAGCTCAAGTTGAATACAATGGTAAAAAACTAGCTGTAGGAGAAGGCAAATCAAAAAAACTTGCGGAAATGGAAGCTGCGAGAAAAGCTCTACAAAATATAAAATAAAGAGGTGATAGAATGAAAAAACACTATATAATTCCAATATTTGTACCACATCTAGGATGTCCAAATGATTGTATATTTTGCAATCAAAGGTCAATAAGTGGGCAGCAAAAAATGATAACAAATGAAGATGTAAAGAAAACTATAGAATTTTACTTAGATAATATTAAAGATAAAGAAGCTAAGAAAGAAGTTGCATTTTTTGGAGGAAGTTTCACTGGAATAGAAGAAGAGAAACAAGAAGAGTTTTTAAAAACAGCATACGAGTTTATAAAAGCTGGAAAGATAGATACAATAAGAATATCAACTAGACCAGATTATATAAATAAAAAGATATTAAAAAGGCTAAAAAAATACAAAGTAGAAACAATCGAGCTAGGTGTGCAATCAGCAAATGATTATATCTTAAAAAGAGCAAATAGAGGTCATACATTTGAAGATGTAAAAAAAGCTTCTAAAATGATTAGATGGCGCGGATTCAAATTAGGACATCAAATGATGGTAGGCTTACCAGAAAGCACAAGAATTGATGAAATAAATACAGCAAAAGAACTAATAAAATTAAGACCTAAAATGGTTAGAATATATCCTGTGCTAGTAATAAAAAATACTAGATTAGAAAAAGAATACCTAGAAGGTAAGTATACTCCACTAACAGTTGTACAAGCGGTTGAAACATGTAAAGAATTAGTATCTATGTTTAATCAAAAAGGAATAGATGTAATAAGAGTTGGATTGCAAAATACGGACGAAATCACTGACCCTAATATAGAAGGAAGCGAAGTTGTAGCAGGTCCATATCATCCAGCATTTAGACAATTAGTAGAATCTGGTTTATGGTGTGATACAATTCTTGCTAAAATAAAACAGTTAAATGTTAAAGTAAAGAAAGTAGAAGTAACAGTTAATCCACAAGATGCAAATAATGTTATTGGACATAAAAGAGAAAATATAGAAAAACTTAAAGATATGTATACATTAGACTTAATTGTTAAACAGGATAAAAATATAAAACCTGGAAAGCTAGAGATAAAAGTACTAGAGAAATATCCTGAATTTTTAGAAGATTATAAGTAAAAGGGGAATTTTATGGAGAAAAACAAAAGAGTAATAAATATATTATTAATAGTAATTGTAATATTAGTTGTTGTGGGGTGTGTGCTAGGATTTGTGTATTTTACTAAAGAAAAAACAAAACCTATAATAGACCCAGAAGAGAAAAAGGCTATACAAAACCAAGAAAAACTTTTTTCATTAGAAACATATCCTAGAATAGATGGTTCAACAGTTACATTACCACTTGCAGAAGCATTCAAGGCAGATTTTACAGGAACAGATATAAAAGATGTTGATGTAACACATTCAAAAACTCACAATGCGTATGTTAATTTAATAAATGGAGACACAGATTTAATATTAGTAACATATCCATCAGATGATGAACAAAAATTGGCTAAAGAAAAAGGTATTGAACTAGAAATAGTGCCTATTGTAAAAGATGCATTTGTATTTTTTGTAAATACAGAAAATCCTGTTGAAAGTTTAACATTGGAACAAATTCAAGGGATATATACAGGAAATATTAAAAACTGGAAAGATGTAGGAGGAGATAATGAAAGAATAGTAGCATATCAAAGACCTGCTAATTCTGGAAGTCAATCAGGAATGTTGTCATTAGTAATGAAAGGAAAAAAGATGATGGATCCAACAACTGAAACTATTTCGCAAACAATGTCTGATATAGTTGATGTCATTTCAGATTATACAAATGGAAAAACTGCAATTGGATATTCATACTATTATTATGCTACAACAATGTATACAAAAGATAAGATGAAATTATTAGGGGTAAATGGAGTAGACCCTACATATGAAAATATAAAAAGTGGGCTATATAGTTTACAAACAGCATATTATGCGGTTATTAGAAAAGATGAAGAACAAAATAGTGATGCACGCAAATTACTAAATGCAATGAAATCTGAAAGAGGTCAGAATGTTGCAAAGGAGGCGGGCTATGTTCAAAACTATTAAGTCTAGAGTAATTTTTGTAATAGTTTTTTGTTTAATTTGCATTGCAATAACAACCGGAGCAATAATATATAAAAATATAGAAATTGATGAAACAGAAGGAGCAAAAAAAGAAGAAGCGCGTTTACAAGAAGATACAGTAAAGGGAGTCAATTTAAAGGGAACATATAATCAAAACGATTTAAGTATCAGTGAAAAAAGGGCTACAAAAGAAAAAATTGAAATTACTTTTTGCCAAATTGATGGACTAAAAGATGCAGATATGCAGAACAAAATTAATAAGGAACTTGAGGTTGTTGCGATTAACTCATATAAAGAACAAATAAGTGATTTAGATAAAGTTTTAAATGTGTTTGTTAATACGACTAATTATTCAAATTTTGCGAATGTACTTTCATTTTCAGTAGATTATACCTCTAAAATAGATGATTATGGGGATGGATTTTATCAAGGTCATAAATTCTTAAATTATGATTTGACAACAGGAGAAAAAATAACATTTGATAAATTATTTACTTCAAATGCACCCATAGAAGAGATTTTAAGAAAATCTTCATATTATAGTTTGGTACAAAGAAATTTGCAAAACAATTTATCAGGTGATATGGTTGTATCAAATTATGGAGATGTTGAAGATGATGTGGCACTAATTATTGATAAATATAAAAAAGGTAAAATAACAGAATTTTATTTTTCTCCAACTGAAATATTTATACAATATGATAATGATACTTTAATAACCATAAATATGCAGGAGTATTCAGATTATATTGCAATATATAACAGATATTTAACTAATGAATCGATTTATGAAAAGAATGATATAGGAAATAAAAATTTATATACTTTAGCAGAAGATTATAGAAAAACATATCAATATTCAGATTATGAGAAAGAAAGTAATTATTTTATAGATGTAAATATGCTTGTAGTTACGGGAAAAGAAGATATAGCAGTTGAAACATTTAAACAACAGAAAATTAATCAAATAGAAAAGGAAATAGAAAATATAAAACATCTTGCATATCAAAATTCAGATAATTTCTATATACTAAATTATAATATTTATGTATTTGCAGCAGATGATAGCGGTTTAGGACAGACATATTTACAATGTACAACAAAAGGAAATACTTATGAAATGACAGTTCATGATTTTGAAGAAAATGTAGAACCAATAATTATAAAAACAAATAGAGAATATTCAGGTGGAGATATTCCAGAATATATATATGATTTTACAGATATACTAAAAGTAGGACCACAAAATATTGACGAATATTTTAATCCGGAAACAGGAGAAAAGATAGTTATTTAGAATAAAATCACTCGATATTACAAATAATTGTAATAAGGGTGATTTTTTTATGAACAAAATTAATGTAAAAAATGAAATAATAAACATATCAGGAACAATATTAGGGGCAGCAATAATGGCATTTGGAACATCGGCTTTTTTATTGCCAAATCAATTGTCATCAGGAGGCTTATCAGGTGTTGCAACTATAACATATTATTTATTAAAAATTCCCATGGGTGCGATGATAATGGCTTTAAATATCCCATTATTTATATTAGCAGGATATAGACTGGGAAAGGAATTTTTTGCAAAATCATTAATAGGGACAATTAGTTTATCAATTTTTATAGATATATTTGACAAATATCCGCCTGTAACTACAGATAGATTTTTAGCTTGTATATATGGTGGAGCTTTAATAGGAATAGGAACAGCAATTATATTAAAAGTAGGGTCATCTACTGGTGGGACAGATTTAGTAGCAACAGTAATAAAAGGGTATAATCCATATATATCTATGAGTAAATATTTGATAATTATGGATATAGTTATAATTTCTCTAAATGTATTATTTTTTAAACATATTGAAATTGGATTATATTCTGCAATTGCTATTTATTTATATGGGCAAATGATTGATATAATATTTGAAGGAGTATATTATACAAAATTGTTATTTATAATTTCAGATAAAAATGACGAGATAGCAAAAGAAATCAGCAATGAAGTTAAAAGAGGGGTAACAGGACTTTACGGAAAAGGAATGTATAAAAGTAAAGATAAATTAGTATTAATATGTGCAGCTTCGAGAAATGATACTGCAAGGATAAAAGATTTGGCTAAAAAAATAGATGAAAAATGTTTTATAGTCATTACAAATGCTAGGGAAGTACTTGGAAAAGGATTTAAAGAAGTATAATAAAAGTGGCTTAATAGAATAATGCCACTTTTATGTTTTTGTAATCATTTGACCAGAGACTACATTTGCTTTTACATTTAAATGAAAATTAGCTGTTGGAAATTTTTCTTTCCAATTATAATTTTCCCATTCATTTTTTGTATTAAAATGAGAAAGAGCTTTGTTAGAGAAACAATCAATATCTGTATTTAATTCTTTAGAGATTTTATTAAAATAATTATTTAATTCTTCTTTAAGATAATCTTCGGTAGCCGTAGAAAATTTATCTAAAGTAGAAGTTTTTTCATATTCAATATTTTCTTCTAAAGTTAAGATAGAAGCTTGTACATTTACATCAAGATAAATATTAGGAACATTGTTATCAATGTCAACAGTGAACTTGGATTTTTTTGAGGGAACAATGTTGAGCTCTACTTTTTCTTTTTTATTTTTATCATAAGGATTGTCAATAGATATTATAAATGAACCTACATTATTTTTTATTAAAAGATGGCATATAGTTTCTGTGGCCGTAAGCTCTCCACATAATTTATCATTATCAAAAACAGCTACGCCAATATTTTCTGTACCACGTTTGCCTTGGATAGAGCTTGAACCAGCAGTTAAATTATCAGGATTTGTTATAATATTTTCATTCTTTTCGGATGAAATATATTCAGAAGGATCATCTGAACCAGAAGATGACTCTTGTTTATTACGAGCACTATCATTAAGACCGCCTAAGGTTGCAGTACCGTCGCAAGAGTCTACAGAAAGAGTATTAAAAAATTCACCAACTGTTGAATTAGAAAAATATCCTGTAAACTTATTTGTAATTGAAAAAGTTGCATAATAATTTGTAGTTATTTTTTCAAGATTTGGTTTTACATTTGAAAGATAATCATATGCATGACAAGTACTAATTATAAGATTTGTAGTAGGCCTGAATTCTTCTGTATTAAGTAAACTATAAATTTCAGAGGAAATACCATTTTTTGCGTATTCCTCAGAAAAAATTACGGCACCACAATGTGCTAAATTTATTTCTTTTCCCATATAACTATTTAATAAATTCAAACATCCGTAAATAGAATCGGCTTCGCCAGAAACTAAGATAAGATTATTTGATTCATCAGAAGAACCACTATTTGGTGAAAAAGAATCAGATCTAGTAAACTGAGCTGTGAGTTTTATGTCTGCATTTTCACCAACGTCAACTCCTAGAGCTAATACATAAGCTAGATTGGTTAAATTGTGCGAAGTATAAGAATTGGAAAAAGCACTTATAAATATAGCTAGTAAAATTAGAAAAATTATGATATTTAATGCGTTTTTGCTCGTGATAACCACCTCCTAATAGCTTTTTTTATAGTTGCAAAAAGTAATACTATAAAACTAATTCCAATTACTAAAGTAAAGAAAGAATATTTATACACTATGTTTGAATAATATGTGGAAATTGCATAATTCTTGGGCCATAAACTAACGCAAAAAATGCAAATAGCAATTAAAAAACTTAGAAAATTAGCACTTTTAAAATGAGTGATTTTTTTCAAAATATTAGTTGAAAATTTTAAGGTAATTCCTAAATAACTCATAAAAGCAATTATCCAAATAAGCAAGTATATCGAATCAGGTTTTCTAAAAAAGGAACCAAATTTTACATATTTGGTAGCAGAATACAATGGGAGTAATTCATCAGTTTCTACGAAGCCACTAAACATGAATAGTATTGTGGAGACACTAAGTAATAGGAATATTGCCGATAGTATAATTGCTGTGACAGATACTTTTTTTATATCTTCAGGCTTTTTTAGAATTGGTGGCATAAAGTAAATATATGCAAGTGTCTGAAATGCAAAAATATTTGCCAAACCGCTAATAAATGTTGTAAATAAACCATTTCCAAAAATCGGATAAATTTTATCAACCTCATAATATGGAATATCTGCTAAAAATAAAATTAAAGTACTAACAATTAAAAAAGGAAAAAATATAAAAATACTTCTATATATTGCATTATGTTTCATACTACACGATAAAACAGCAGATATCAGAAATATTAATATAATGTAAAAAGGTTTAGACATGGGAAAATATATAATTTGCAAAAATGAGGAAAATAAATGCAATAATATTCCAGACCAAAATACGAAATATATGATATATGCAATTCCGATAATCCATTTTAAAATATTTCCACCAAGATAATCTGAAATATCTATTATATCAAATGTTGGAAACTTTTTTAGAAAATAGCAAATCAAACATGTATAGCAGATTACAATTATGCTTATATAGAGTATGTTTAGCAATGAAGCAGAAGAAGTTAAATTTATAATTGATTTTGTAACATTTAAAATTATAAGATTAAATGTAATAGTTACTAATAATGCTATAGCTTCTTTATTTCCTATTCTTGTATTGTTCATATAAAAAATCCTTTCAATGAAAAAATATTCCTACATATTATTTACAAATATGTAGGAAATATACATTTTAAATATTAAGTTTGAAAATCGAAAACGCAAAAAATATGTAAGCATATCTAAGAAATTTCTTTTTCATTAGATGAGATTGATAGTATTCATAAAACGACTTTAATGCACTTAATTTATCTGTTATTGTTATAACACAACTTTCTTTATATTTAGGAAATTTGAAAAATGTTACAGGCCACATGTGTTTTAAGATAATATCTTGTTCTTTTTCATTAAGATTGCAAATTTTTAAGGCATTTTCTAATGCAATTTGTGGATGCTTAAATGCATGCCAACCATTTAACATTTTTTTAGAATGTCTCCAATCATATAAAAATAAATCATGCAAAACTGCTGCTCTTGCAACTGATATATAATCCCAATTAAGTTTTTTGCAAAAAAGATAAGACCAATAAGCTACTTCGAGACAATGTTCATAACAATCAGTGTCATAATGTTGCTTATATTTTTTCATTTGCAATATTGTTGGATTATAAATTAAATCTTTAGTTATTTCATAAAATTCTTTATTCATATTTATTTTATCCTTTATTTATAATTTATACTTTCTATTATATATTATTTTTTGGTATTTGACAATACGCAGGGTAATCTGTTTTGTTGACTTTTTATATGACATAATATATAATTTAGAAAAAATTGGGAGGAATATATGAGCTTTAGAATAATATATGGAAGAGCAGGAACAGGAAAGAGTGAATACTGTTATAGAGAAATTGCTCAAAAAATAAAAAAAGAAAATAAAATATTAATAATTACACCAGAACAATTTTCATTTACAGCAGAAAAAAAATTGATGGATGCGATTGATACGCAAGCAGTGTTTAATGCAGAAGTAGTAACATTAAGTAGAATGGCATATAGAGTAATAAGTGAAATTGGAGGAAAAAACGAAACCAATTTAAGTAAATGTGGAAAGGCAATGCTCATATACTCAATATTAAGCAATAATAAAAACGAACTAAAATTTTTAGGAAAAACAGATGAAAATGTGGACATGCTTGATACTGCAATAACTGAATTTAAAAAACATGGAATTAGTGTAGAACAACTAAAACAAGAAATAGAAAACCAAGAGGACATCTATTTAAAAAATAAGTTACAAGACCTAAACGTAGTATACAGTGGGTTCGAAGAACAATTAGCAGGAAAATATATTGATGAAACAGATTTATTAACAATATTAGCAGAAAATATAGACAAAACAGATATGTTTAAAGATGCAGTAATTTATATAGATGAATTTGCAGGATTTACAAGTCAAGAATATCATATAATAGAAAAACTAATACAAATAGCAAAACAAGTAACAATAACAATATGTACAGATGGATTACATGAAATAAAAAATCCAGATACAGACATATTTTATTCAAATGAGGTTACTGTAACTAAACTGTTAGAAGTTGCACAAAATTGTGATGTGAAAATAGAAGAAATAAAGTTAGAAGAAACATATAGATTTAAAAATTCGGAATTGAAACATTTAGAGAAAAATTTATATGAAAACAAACCACAAAAATATAATAGTCAAATAAAAAATATACAATTATTTTTAGCTAAAAATCAATATTCAGAAATAGAAGAAGTGGCAAGAAATGTATTAAAACTAGTAAGAGACGAAGGATATAGATATAGAGATATCTCAATAATTACTAAAAATATAGCGATATATTCAAGCTTAGCAAGGGCAATATTTGATAAATATGACATACCAATATTTATAGATGAAAACAGAGATCTAAACCAAAATATAGTAATCCAGTATATACTTGCAATACTAGAAATATTTATAAAAAATTGGTCATATGAAGCGGTATTTAATTATATAAAAACAGGTTTTTCTAATATAGAAGAAGATGATATATTCAAACTAGAAAAATACTGTTTAAAGTGGGGAATAAAACAAAACAAGTGGAAAAAAGAATTCTCATATGGAAATTATGAAGAAAAAGACAAAGCTGATATAGAAAGACTAGAACAAATAAGAAAAGATTTAGTAACTCCACTTATGAATTTAAAATATAAAATAGATGAAAATAAAACAGTAGAAGGAATATCAAAAGCAATCTATGAATTTTTAGTAGAGCAACAGATATATGAAAAAGTTCAAATTAAAATACAAGAATTAAATGAAATTGGACAAATAGATTTAGCAAATGAATATGAAAGCAGCATACAAACGATAATAGAAATATTAGATGAAATTGTATTAGTATTTAAAGATGACAAAATAACAATAGACAAATATAATCAAATTTTAAAGATAGGCTTTAAAAATAGTAGTTTAACTAAAATACCTGGCACACAAGACCAAGTAATAATGGGAGATGTAGATAGGTCAAGAAGTCATAAGGTAAAAGCAATATTTATAATAGGCTTAAATGATGGTGAGTTCCCAAGTGTTAGAAAAGACGAGGGATTTTTAAATGATGCAGATAGAGAGGTTTTAAAACAAAATGGTATAGAGTTAGCAAAAGGCACAATAGACAAACTATATGAAGACAGTTTTAATATATATAAAGCATTTACAACAGCAGAAGAAAAGTTATATTTATTATACTCATCATCAGATATGCAAGGAAAAGCACTACGTCCATCAATGCTAATAAATAAAATAAAAAAAATATATCCTATGTTACAAGAACAAAGTGATGTTATAGAAAGAAGAAGTGAGATATTAAACAAAAAAACAACATATGAAGAATTAATAGTCAATTTAAGCAAATTAAAGGAACAAGATAGTATAGAAAAGTTATGGTATTATATTTATGATTATTATCAAAAAAATAGTGAGTGGAATGAAAAATTAAAACAAAGTTTAAAAGGATTAGAATATACGAATATTCCAGATAAAATAGATCAAAATAATATTGATAGACTATATGGAAATACATTAATAACAAGTATTTCAAAACTAGAAAGATATAGAAGTTGTCCATTTTCTTATTATCTACAATATGGACTTAAAATAAAGCCACAAGAAGAATTAAAAATTCAAACATTAAATACAGGAACATTTATACATGAGGTAATAGATGAATTTTTTGGGACAGTAAGAGAAGTGGGAATAAAATTAGAAGAAATTACAGAAGAACAATTGTCAGAAATAATAAATAAAATAATTGATTCAAAGTTAGGACAAAATAAAAATTATATATTTACATCAACTGCGAAATATAGAGCATTAGTTATCAGACTAAAAAAAATAATAAAAAAGGCACTAAAATATATAATTGGAACAATTGTGCAAAGTAGATTTAAAGTATTAGGAACAGAAGTAGAATTCGGAGAAAAAGGCAAATACAAGCCAATAAGATTAACTTTGGAAGATGGAAAAAGAATAGAGATAATAGGAAAAATAGATAGAATAGATACAGCACAAGGGGAAGATGGAAAATATCTAAGAATAATAGATTATAAATCATCAGCTAAAAATATAGATTTAAATGAGGTATATGCAGGACTACAAATCCAATTACTAACATATTTAGATGCTGCATGTAAAGAAGAAGATTTAATGCCAGCAGGAGTTTTATATTTCAGCATGTTAGAACAAATGATAAAATCAGATAAAAGACTAGAACAGGAAGAAATAGAAGATAAAATAAGAGCAAATTTTAAAATGAAAGGCCTAATTTTGGCAGATGTAAAAGTAGTAAAACTACATGATAAAAATTTGCAAAATGGAAATTCTGCACTTGTACCAGCATATATAGGAAAAGATGGAGAATTAAGTGAAAAAAAGACGAGTGGAGTAACTGCCGAACAGTTTAAAGATTTGCAAAAATATATGTACACAATAATTAAACAAATTTCTAAAGAAATTCTAGGAGGTAATATAGACTTAAAACCTTATTATAAAGACAAAAAAACGCCATGTAAATATTGTGATTATAAAAGTATTTGCTCATTCAATATGGGTGGATGTGAAAATTCTTATAATTATATAGACAAAAAGAGTAAAGAAGAGATTTTGAGTAAATTGTCAAAAGAAACTAAATAGATAGAAAGGGCTTAAGTGATTATGAAAGATTTATCAAATGAAAATGTTATTCATGTAAAAAAGAATGGAGTTGAATATTTACAATTTAGAAAATTATTAGAATATAGTGATATAATAAAACATGCATATGCAATTGGATTAGAACCAAATTTTAGAACTGCAAGAGCGAAAAATGCCACTCCATTAACTAAAGAAGAATATGAAAAAGCGGTAAATGATTATAAAAAATTAGCAACTTTAGTGGGGATAGATTATATAGATATAGCAAAACCAAATCAAGCACATACCAAAAACATAAAAATAGTAGAGAAAAAAGTAAATGGCAATGAACCTGACTTTAATTTAAAAGAATATGAACAAATTGATGGTTTAGTAACAGACAAGAAGAATATAGCATTAGCAACAACAAATGCAGACTGTATTTTACTGTTATTCTTTGACCCAACAAAAAGAGTAATTGCAAATGTGCATTCAGGGTGGCGTGGAACATTACAAAGAATATCAGTTGAAACAATTAATAAAATGAAGAGTCAATATGGTTGTAATCCAGAAGATATTATTTGTTGCATTTGCCCAAGTATTAGAAAATGCCATTTTAAAGTTCATAAAGATGTGCAAGAACCATTTTATAATGAATTTAAAGAGTTAAAAGAAATAAATGAAATAATAGTTCCTGTTGAAAACGAAAATAGATGGTCAATTGACACAGTGAGAATTAATCAAATAATATTAGAACAAGTTGGACTAAAAAAAGAGAACATAATTGATTGCGGAATTTGTAGTGTATGTAATTCTGATTTGATACATTCTTATAGAGTGGAAAAAGAAGTATATGGTTTAGAGACGGCATTGATAGAGTTAAAATAGTATCCATTTCTTGGGGATTAAAGGAGGAAATATGATAATACCAAAAAGTTTAAAAATAGGGGATACAATAGGAGTTATTGCACCATCAAGTCCTATTGTAGGAGACAATATAGAAGAACTAGATCAAGCAAAAGAAATAATAGAAAAATTAGGATTTAAAGTAAAATATTCAAAAAATATATTTTCTAATACAAATAATTATAGTGCAACAGCAACGGAGAAAGCAGACGATATAAATGAAATGTTTGCTGATAAAGAGGTCAAAATGATATGGTGTGCTAAAGGAGGAAATAATAGTAATTCAACATTTGAATACATTGATTATGATAATATAAAGAAAAATTCAAAAATCATTTGTGGATTTAGTGATATAACTTCTTTAACTAATATGATTACAGAAAAGACTGGACTGGTAACATTTAGTGGAACTAATTTCAAAACTGTGGCAACAGACGAGACAGATTATAGCCTAAAAGAAATCTTAAAAAGGTTTGTTGATGGAAGTTTGGAATTAGGCGAGAAAGAAGATGAATATCAAACTATACAAGCAGGTATAACAGAAGGACAACTAATAGGAGGAAACTTAAATTTGACTAGTGGAATGGTTGCAGGAAAATATTCTATTAATTTTAAGAATAAAATATTATTTTTAGAAGAATTAGGTTTTGAAACAGAACCAGCTATGGCAAGCAATTTTTTATATTACATGAAACAAAATGGTGTATTCGAACAAATAAAAGGTATTTGGCTTGGAAATTATACTAATGAAAGCGGAATTAAATTAGAAGATATATTATTAGATACTATCGGAGATAAATTTAAAGGTCCAATAATCAAATCTGAAAATTTTGGACATATTGATAAAAAAACTGTTATTCCAATTGGAACTATGGCTAGAATTGATACAAATAGAGATGTTAAGATTGAATTATTAGAAAATTGTTTGAGTGAAGATTAGAAGTTGCCAATAACAATTCAAAATTATTGCAATTTAGCAGAGCATATAGTAAAATAAAATTGCACAGATGAGAACCGGTCACAAATGTGCAAAAATAGAAAAGAGGTAGTGAAAATGCGAAAATTACCAAATGGAATAAGTAACTATGAGAAGATAGTTGAAGAGAATAGAATATATGTAGATAAAACAATGTATATAGAAAAAATGGAAGACTTAGCAGATAAAACAATAATGTTTTTAAGACCAAGAAAATTTGGAAAAACCTTATTTACAAGTACATTAGAATGTTACTATGATAAAAATAAAGCAGATAAATTTGAAGAATTATTTGGAAAAACATATATAGGAAAAAATCCAACACCAAATAAAAATAGATATTGCATATTAAGATTTAATTTTTCAGGAATAAGCACAAATACAGTAGAAGAGACAATGAAAGGATTTAGAGAAAAAGTAGATTTAGGAATAAATAGATTTGTAGCAGATTATGAAATAGAGTTTTACAATAATCCAGAACAGAGTACAGAGGGAATATTAGGTAGTATATTTGAAGCATTTAGAACACAAAGAAGAGACGAGAAAATATATGTAATAATAGATGAATATGATCATTTTGCAAACGAATTATTAGGATTTAGAACAGATGAATTCAAAGAGTTAGTAGCCAAAAATGGAAAAATAAGAAAATGGTACGAAATCTTAAAAGAAGGAACAGAATCAGTAGTAGATAGAATATTTATTACAGGAGTAGCCCCAATAACATTAGACAGTACAACAAGTGGATTTAATATAGCCAATGATATAACAAAAGATATAGAATTTAATGATATGTTAGGATTTAATAAAGAAGATGTAAAATATTTAATGAAAGAAATAGACATGCCAGAAGAAAAGCAAGAAGAAGTATTACCAATAATAAAGGAAAATTATGATGGATATATATTTTCAGATGAAATAGATAATAACGAATTAAACAATTACAAATTATATAATTCAAATATGACATTATATTTCTTAAATGAATATTGCAGATTAAAAGAAATTCCTAAAAAATTAGGGGATATAAACATATTAAGTGATTATAGAAAAATAGAAGCATTTATGGATTTGTGTCAAAATATGAATAAAATAGAATTATTAGAAAAAATAGTAGCAGAAGAACCAGTAGAGAGTAAATTGACAGAGAAATTTAATGCAGAAATAAGTTTTGGAGAAAAAGAGCTAATTTCATTATTATTTTATTTAGGATATTTAACAATAAAAGAAAATGAATTTGGAGTACTAAAATTTATTATACCAAATGAGGCAATAAGAACAATTTATAGTAACTATTTTTTAGAATATATAAAAAGAAAAGCAGGAATAAATGCAGAGATAAAAAATGGAGAAATGATAAAAGAAATATTACTAGAAGGAAAAATAGATAAGGCAATAGAAACACTAGGAACATTTTTAACAAACTTATCTAACAAAGATTATCAACGCTTTGATGAAAAATACATAAAAGTGATATTTTACTCAATATGTAGAATGCTAGGAGCAGTATATGTAAAATCAGAGTTAGAGGTTGGAGGAGAATATGCAGATATATTAATAGTGCCAAGAGAAAAATTAGAAGAAAGATATGGAGTATTATTAGAGTTTAAATATATAAAACAAGAAGAATATAATAAAAATCCAGAACTTTTAAAACAAAAACAACAAGAAGCAAAAACACAATTAGAAAGATATACTAAAAAAGAAGAATTAAAAGCAATACCAAATTTAAGAAGTTATGCAATTGTTGTAATAAAAGATAAAATAGAAGTAGAAGAGTTGTAAAAATGGAAATATTAGACACAAAACAATAAAATACACAAAAAGTATTGACAAGAAATACACAAAATGATAAGTCATAAATAAAACAGAAAAAGTTCAGTTATCAAAAAGCATCACTTTGAATAGCAAGTCAAAAGAAGGAGGAAAAAATAAACATGGGAAAAAACACGAAAATAGTAGGAGGAATACTACTAGTAGCAATAATATTAGTAGCAGTAGCATATGCTGCAATAACTAATGTGGAATTAAATATAAATGGTGTAGGAAATGCGCAAGCAAAACAAGAAAACTTTAAAGTAGAATTTATAGGAACACCAAGTACAAGTGGAAAAGGAACAACAACAGCAACAATAAATGAAAGTGATAAAACAAAAGGAACAGTAAATGTAACAGGATTAACAGCCAAAGGAGATGAAGCAACAGCGACATATACGGTAAAAAATCTAAGTTCAGATATATCAGCAGACTTAACAGCAGAAGCAACAAGTTCAAATCAAACTTATTTCGAGGTAATCTGTTCACTAGAAAAAACAACGTTAAAAGCACAAGAAGAAACTACATTAAAAGTAACAGTAAGATTACTAAAAACACCAATAGATGAAACAAAAGAAGACTTAAATTCAGATATAGATGTAACATTAACAGCAGAGCCAAAACAACCAGGAGAAGAAACAAATGGAGGCTCAACATCAGTATCAAGCAATGAAACAAGACCATACTTACCAACAGGATTTACACAAGTAAAAGGAACAACATTAAAGAATGGATTAACAATCCAAGACAGTACAGGAAATCAATATGTGTGGGTAGAAGTGCCAAAAGCAGAAAGAGTCTATAAAACAGCAGGGTTAGAAATAAAGGATTTTACAGACGAAGAATATACAAAAATAGAAGATGATTTACACACATATACAGATGTATATAGAAACGGAACAAGTTATAAAGATGAATATTATTCAGGTGTGGGATTAACAAGTGAAGAATATTATTCATTAAAGAAAATGATGCTAAAAAGTGTATATCAAAACGGAGGATTTTATGTGGGAAAATACGAGACAGGAGTTATGGAAAATCCGAGATATAAAGAATCTAGTTCAGCAACGGTAATGCCAACAGATACACCTGTAATAAAACAAAATGCATATCCATATAATAACATAACATGTAGTCAAGCACAAACGCTTGCAAGTAATATGGAATCAGGAAACCATACAAGTAGTTTAATGTTTGGAGTACAATGGGACTTAGTATTAAAATATTTAGAAACAAAAGGAGCAAGTCAAGCAGACTTGAAAAACAATAGTACATCTTGGGGAAATTATAATAATAATTTATGGAATATAACAAATGAAAACTTAAAATATGCACCAAATGGTTCAAGATGGACAAGTGCAACAGAAAAAGCAAAAGTCTCAAACTCAGGCATATTATTATCAACAGGAGCAAGTGATGATTTTTGTAAACAAGGAATATATGATTTAGCCGGAAATGTATGTGAATGGACGCTAGAATATACTTCTGATTCGAGATATCCTTGTGCTAATCGAGGAGGCAGTTACTATGATTCAGGTGTTTACTTTCCAGCTGTCCGCCGCTATGGTAATCTTACGACCAGTTATAACTGTGTCGGTTTCAGGGTTTCAGTTTTCTAGGTCGTAGATCCATATAAAAAATAACAGGAAATATTTCCTGTTATTTTTTGTTTAAAATATAAAAATATTTATCGAAAAAATGTGCTCAAACCATTGACAAACAAAGAAAAATTATGATATTATAATAATGTATGACTTTAAAAATGGATTTTTATGCCATTTTACAAAGAGAAAATTAATAAAAATTATTTCACAACAGTTAAAAATTAGAAAAATAAGAATTACATATATGGAAATAAAGAGGATAAAATTGTGGAAGCAGACAAGATTTGATGATTTATGAAAATATATAGTCAAGAAGAGATTTTTCTAAACAGAGAACATTCACATCTGCTTAATATTTTTTAAGGAGTGATTTATTTGGATATCAAAGAAGTTAAGTTCGGAAGAACAACTCGTAAAGATTTTTCAAAAGTTGGAGACTACATTGAAATGCCAAACCTAATCAAGGTTCAAAAAGACTCATATGATTGGTTCATAGAAGAAGGTCTTGGAGAAGTATTAAAAGACATTTCACCGATAGTAGATTATACAGGAAATTTAGTTCTAGAATTTTTCGATTATTACATGGAAGACAAAACAAAATATACAGAAGAAGAAGCAAAAGAAAGAGATGCTACATATTCTGCAAGATTACACGTAAAAGTTAGATTAATAAACCGTGAATCAGGAGAAATCAAAGAACAAGAAATTTATTTAGGTGATTTTCCATTAATGACAGAAAGTGGAACATTCATTATAAATGGTGCAGAAAGAGTTGTAGTAAGTCAGTTAGTACGTTCACCAGGATGTTATTATGACGAAATATTTGATACAAAAACAGGAAAGAAAACATATACATCAACAGTAATGCCATTAAGAGGAGCATGGATAGAATATGAAACAGATGGAAACGACATATTCTGGGTACGTGTTGATAGAACAAGAAAGATTCCAATAACAACATTATTAAGAGCAATTGGATTAGTATCTGACGACCAAATAAGAGATTTATTTGGAGATGAAACATTGTTGGAAACAACAATTCAAAAAGATCCAATAAAAACAGGAGAAGAAGCACTAATAGAAATCTATAAAAAATTAAGACCAGGAGAATTACCAACAGTAGAAGCTGCAAGAAGTCTATTTAATGGATTATTCTTTGACAATAGAAGATATGACTTAGCAAAAGTAGGAAGATTCAAATTCAACCAAAAATTAAGCATAGCAAATAGAATCAAAAATCAAATAGCTTTTGAAGACATCATGGACAAAGAAACAGGAGAAGTATTTGTAACAGCAGGAGAAGTAATTACACCAGAAGTTGCAGAAGATATCCAAAATGCAGGAATAAATATTGTAAACCTAAAAATAGGTGACAAAAAAGTTAAAGTAATAGGAAACGGAATAGTAAATATCCACAAAGTATTACCAAATGTTGATTTAAGCAGTTTACACTTCAAAGAAGAAGTAAATTATGAAGTATTAAAAAACATTATGGAAAATACAACAGAGGAAAGTTTAGTGGAAACAATAAAAGAGAGATATGAGGAACTAGTTCCAAAGCATATTACAACAGAAGACATAATCGCTTCAATTAACTACCTATTAAACATGTACAATGGATTAGGAAAGAAAGATGATATAGACCACTTAGCAAACCGTAGAATAAGATGTGTTGGAGAATTGTTACAAAACCAATTTAGAATCGGTTTAACAAGACTTGAAAGAGTAGTACGTGAAAGAATGACAATCCAAGACTTAGATGTTATAACACCACAAACATTAATAAACACAAAACCAATAACATCATCAATAAGAGAATTCTTTGGTAGTTCACAATTATCACAATTTATGGACCAAACAAACCCATTATCAGAATTAACACATAAAAGAAGAATTTCAGCATTAGGACCTGGAGGACTTTCAAGAGAAAGAGCTGGATTCGAAGTACGTGATATTCACTATACACACTATGGTAGATTATGTCCAATAGAATCGCCAGAAGGACCAAATATCGGATTAATATCTGCATTATCTTCATTTGCAAGTATTAATGAATATGGATTTATAGAAACACCATACAGAAAAATTGACCCAGAAACACATAAAGTAACAGATATAGTAGAATATATGAGTGCAGATGTTGAAGATAATTATACAATAGCTCAAGCATCAGAGCCAATGACAGAAAGTGGAGAATTTATAAACCAACGTATACGTGTAAGACGTAAAAATGAAATTATAGAAGTTGATAAAAATGAAGTTCAATATATAGATGTATCACCAAAACAATTAGTATCAATAGCAGCAGCCATGATTCCATTCTTGGAAAACGATGATGCTAAAAGATCATTGATGGGTTCAAACATGCAACGTCAAGCAGTTCCATTAATGACAACAGAAGCTCCAATAATTGCAACAGGTATAGAATACAGAGCTGCAATGGACTCTGGAATTTTAGTTTTAGCAGAAGATGATGGATTTGTAGAAAAAGTTACAGGTAATGCTATCACAATGAAATACAATAATGGAAAAACAGTTGTACATAAATTACGTAAATTCAAGAGAACAAATGGGGGAACATGTATAAATCAAAGACCTATTGTAAAAAAAGGTGAAATGGTTAAAAAAGGTGATGCCTTAGCAGATGGACCTGCAACAAAAGATGGAGAAATGGCATTAGGTAAAAACATGCTTGTCGCATTCTCTACATGGGAAGGTTACAACTACGAGGATGCTATTCTTTTAAATGAAAGATTAGTACAAGAAGATGTATTCACATCAATTCATATTGAAGAATATGATTGTGAATGCCGTGATACAAAACTAGGTGCAGAAGAAATCACAAGAGATATTCCAAATGTTGGTGATGATGCATTAAAAGATCTAGATGAAAACGGAATTATAAGAATTGGTGCAGAAGTAAGACCAGGAGACATCTTAGTTGGTAAAGTAACTCCAAAAGGAGAAACAGAACTAACAGCAGAAGAAAGATTACTTCGTGCTATATTTGGTGAAAAAGCTAGAGAAGTAAGAGATACATCACTTCGTGTACCACATGGAGAAGCTGGAACAATAGTTGATGTAAAAATCTTTACAAGAGATAATTCAGAAGAATTAGGCCCTGGAGTAAATCAAGTAATTAGATGTTATATTGCTACAAAGAGAAAGATATCAGTTGGAGATAAAATGGCTGGACGTCATGGTAACAAAGGTGTAATTTCAAGAATATTACCAAAAGAAGATATGCCATTCTTACCAGATGGAACACCAATAGATATATTATTAAACCCATTAGGTATACCATCACGTATGAACTTAGGACAAATTCTAGAAGTTCATTTAGGTGCAGCAGCAAGAGCATTAGGATGGAAAGTTTCAACACCAGTATTTGATGGTGCATCAGACGAAGAAATAGAAGAATTACTACAAGAAGCTGGACTAACTCCAGATGGTAAACAAACTTTATATGATGGTAGAACAGGTGAACCATTTGCAAGTCCAATAACAGTTGGTGTTATGTACATGTTAAAACTACATCATCTAGTTGATGATAAAATACATGCTCGTTCAACTGGACCATACTCACTAGTAACACAACAACCACTTGGAGGTAAAGCTCAATTTGGTGGACAACGTTTTGGAGAGATGGAAGTTTGGGCACTAGAAGCATATGGTGCTGCATATACATTACAAGAAATTTTAACAGTAAAATCAGATGATACTGTTGGACGTGTTAAAGCATATGAAGCAATCGTCAAAGGTGAAAATATTCCTGAACCAGGAGTTCCAGAAAGCTTTAAAGTTCTTGTAAAAGAATTACAAGCATTAGGATTAGACATCAAATTATATTCTGATACTAATGAAGAACTAGAACTAAAAGAACATATAGAAGATGGAATAGACTATGAAGAGACAACTAACGGAAAAGCCCTAACAGAAGATGATGTATTAATTCATGAAGACTTAGAAGACGGATATTCTGAAGAAGACGAAGAAATGATTGATGACGAAGATGAAGAAAATGATCAATTATTTGATGATGAAGATTTAGAAGATGAAGATAGTATTTATGATGATAATATAGATGATATAGAAGAATAAAATTACATAAATTTTCGAAAGTATTGGTGCGACGGTAAAGTGTGCAGGAGCAGTGGATAGACATCAATACTGTTTGAAAATTACCCAAATAATTAGAGAAGGGGGACATCTAATAAAGATGGATGAATTAGAAGTATTCAACAAAATTAAAATAGGAATTGCATCAGATGAAAAAATAAGAGAATGGTCAAAAGGTGAAGTAAAAAAGCCAGAAACTATAAATTATAGAACATTAAAACCAGAAAAAGATGGTCTATTTTGTGAAAAAATATTTGGACCAACAAAAGATTGGGAATGTCATTGTGGAAAATATAAAAGAGTAAGATATAAAGGAATAGTTTGTGATAGGTGTGGTGTTGAAGTAACAAAGGCAAAAGTAAGAAGAGAAAGAATGGGGCATATAGAACTTGCTGCACCAGTTGCACATATTTGGTATTTTAAAGGAATTCCAAGTAGAATTGCATTAATATTAGATATTTCACCAAGAAACTTAGAGAAAGTAATTTATTTTGCGTCATACGTAGTAACAGATAAAGGTACATCTGGACTAGAAGAATGCCAAGTATTAAATGAAAAAGAATACCATGAAGCAGAAGAAAAATATGGTAGAAAATCATTTAAAGCCGAAATGGGAGCAGAAGCAATCAGAAAATTACTAGAGCGAGTAGATTTAGATAAACTATCAGTAGAGATAGAAAAAGACTTAGAATCAGCAAGTGAACAAAGAAAAGCAAAATTAATAAAAAGATTAGACACAGTAGAAGCATTCAGAAAATCAGGAAACAGACCTGAATGGATGGTAATGAATGTTGTGCCAGTAATCCCACCGGATTTAAGACCTATGGTACAATTAGATGGTGGTAGATTTGCAACGTCAGACTTAAATGACTTATATAGAAGAGTAATAAACAGAAATAATAGATTAAAGAGATTACTTGAACTTGGAGCACCAGAAATCATTGTAAGAAATGAAAAAAGAATGTTACAAGAATCAGTAGATGCTTTAATTGATAACTCAAGAAGAGGAAGACCTGTTACAGGAGCTGGTAACAGACCACTAAAATCTTTATCAGACTTATTAAAAGGAAAACAAGGTAGATTCCGTCAAAACTTATTAGGAAAACGTGTTGACTATTCAGGACGTTCAGTAATCGTAGTAGGACCAGAATTAAAAATCTATCAATGTGGTCTTCCAAAAGAAATGGCTATAGAATTATTTAAACCATTTGTAATGAAAGAATTAGTTGAAAGACATTTAGCACATAACATAAAAAGTGCAAAAAGAATGGTAGAAAGATTAAGCCCAGAAGTATGGGAAATACTTGAAAAAGTAATCAAAGACCACCCAGTAATGTTAAACCGTGCACCTACACTACACAGACTTGGTATTCAGGCATTTGAACCAGTATTAGTAGAAGGTAGAGCAATCAAGTTACATGCATTAGTATGTGAGGCATTCAATGCTGATTTTGACGGTGACCAGATGGCTGTTCACTTACCATTAACACCAGAAGCACAAGCAGAATCAAGATATTTAATGCTTGCAACAAATAACTTATTAAAACCACAAGATGGTAAGCCAGTAGCTGTACCAAGACTAGACATGATTTTAGGAAGTTATTATTTAACAATGACATTAGATGGAGAATTAGGAGAAGGAAAATACTTCAAAGATCCTGATGAAGCATTAATGGCATTCCAAAATAAAGCAGTTTCAATACATGCAAAAATCTTTGTAAGAGTAAGCAAAGAAATTGATGGAGAAATGAAAACAAAGAAAATTCCAACAAGTGTTGGTAGAATAATATTCAATCAAGGAATTCCTCAAGATTTAGGATTTATAGATAGAAAAGAAGATCCATTCCAATATGAAATAGATTTTCCTGTAATGAAAAAATCAATGGGAACAATTATTGAAAGAGTAATAGACAAACATGGATTAACAGAATCAGCAGAAGTAATAGATTATATAAAATCATTAGGATTCAAATATTCAACATTAGCTGGTATAACATTCTCTGTTGCAGACGTTCAAGTCCCAGCGACAAAGAAAGATATCCTAGCAGAAGCAGATAAACAAGTTGAAAAAGTTAGAAATCAATATAGAAGAGGTTTAATAACTGATGATGAAAGATATCAAACAGTTGTAGGTATCTGGGAAAAAGCAACAAATGATGTAAGTAAGGCTATGGAAGAGAACTTTGGAGACTTAAACCCAATATATATGATGGTTAAATCAGGAGCCCGTGGTAATATGAACCAGTTAAGACAGATCGCAGGTATGCGTGGACTTATGGCAAGTACTACAGGTAAAGCAGTCGAAATTCCAATTAAATCATGTTTCCGTGAAGGTCTAGATGCTCTAGAATATTTCATATCATCACATGGTGCTCGTAAAGGACTTTCAGATACAGCTTTAAGAACAGCCGATTCAGGATATTTAACAAGAAGATTAGTAGATGTATCACAAGATATAATTGTTAGAGAACATGATTGTGAAACAAATGAAGGTCTAATGTTAGAGGATATTAAAGATGGAAATCAAATTGTAGAAGGATTAGAAGAAAGACTAGAAGGAAGATATCCATTAAATGATATAACAAATCCTGAAACAGGAGAATTGATTGTAGATAAAAACACAATGATAAATAAAGTCATAGCAAAAGAAATTGTAGCAGCGGGAATAAAACAAGTTGTTGTTCGATCTGTAATTGGATGTAGAAGCAAACATGGTGTATGCCAAAAATGTTATGGTATGGGACTAGCAAGAAGAGAATTAGTATCAATTGGTGAATCTGTTGGTATTATAGCAGCACAATCAATTGGTGAGCCAGGTACACAGTTAACAATGAGAACAATTCACTCTGGTGGTGTAGCTGGTGTAGCAGATATTACTCAAGGTCTTCCTAGAGTAGAAGAAATTTTCGAAGCTAGAAAGCCAAAGGGTGTTGCGGTAATTACAGAAATAGATGGTAAAGTTAAAATTTCTGAATCTAAGAAGAAATTGGAAATAATAGTAACTTCTAGTGATGATTCAAGAACATATACAATACCATTTGGTTCAAAATTAAAGGTTAAGGATGGAGACGAAGTAAAAGCTGCACAACCACTTATCGAAGGTTCTATAAACCCTGCTGAAATCTTAGCAATAAAAGGTCCAGAAGGAGTTTATGAATATGTGATTTCAGAAATTCAAAAAGCATATAGAAGTCAAGGTGTTGATATCAATGATAAACACATCGAAGTAATAGCAAGACAAATGCTAAGAAAGATGAGAGTTGATGATGGTGGAGATACAGACATGTTCCCAGGTTCTTTAGTTGACATGTATGAATTTGAAGATAAAAACAAAGAAGTAGTTGCAGAAGGAAAACGTCCTGCAACAGGAAAAAGAGCATTACTTGGAATCACAAAAGCATCACTTGCTACAGACAGCTTCTTATCAGCAGCATCATTCCAAGAGACAACAAGAGTATTAACAGAAGCTGCAATAAAAGGAAAAGTAGATTCATTAATAGGTCTAAAAGAAAATGTAATCATAGGAAAATTAATTCCAGCAGGAACAGGAATGCCAGGTTACAGAAACATAAAGATAAATACAGAAGAACAAGAAGAACAAACAGGCGAATCAGTAGAATAAACAAAAACCTCAATAGATATTTAAAATCTATTGAGGTTTTTTGTTGGACAGAAAAATTGTAATGCTAAAATTTAAAATCTTTATTGCTTTATAATAATCTAAATGGTAGAATTAGACTAATAAAGCAAAAGATTAGGAGGAGTTTTATATGAAAAAATCATCAATAGTAATTTTAGCAGTAATAGCAATTGTAATTATTATAATAGCAATGTTTGTATCAAGTTATAATAACATTGTTGCAAAAGCAGAAGAAGTAGATAATAAATTTGCTGCAGTTGATACACAATTACAAAGGAGAGCAGATTTAATACCAAATTTAGTTAATACAGTAAAGGGGTATGCGAAACAAGAACAAGACGTTATAAACTCAGTAACAGAAGCAAGAGCAAAATTGGCTGGGGCTACAACAGTTTCGGACAAAGCAAAAGCAGATGAAGAATTAACAAGTGCATTAAACAGATTAATGGTAGTAGTTGAAAATTATCCAGATTTAAAATCTTCACAAAACTTTATTCAACTTTCAGACGAGTTATCAGGAACAGAAAATCGTATTGCAACAGCAAGAAGAGACTATAACGAAGCTGTAAAAGAATATAATTTAAAAATTAAAAGATTTCCTACAAATTTAATGGCAGGAATGTTTGGATATAGTCAAAGAGATTATTTTGAAGCTTCAGAACAAAGTAAGGAGGTTCCAAATGTTAACTTTGACTAAAAATAAAAAGCTCTTTGGACTAATAATGCTAATATTTACAATATTAGCATTTTATTATACAACATACGCGGTAGTAAGTCCTAAAACTAATTTTTATGTGAATGACTATGCAGATGTATTATCAGAAGAAACAGAAAATTATATATTAAATTCAAATATTGATTTGCAGAGTAAAACAAAAGCACAAATTGTAGTTGTAACTGTCAAAACTTTAGATGGAAAAACAATAGAAGAATATGCAACAGAGTTATTTAGAGAATTTGGAATAGGGGATAAGGAAAAAAATAATGGAGTACTTTTATTATGTTCTACAGGGGATAGAATGTTTAGAATAGAAGTAGGTTATGGGCTAGAAGGAGCATTACCAGATGGAAAAACAGGAAGAATACAAGATCAATATATAATTCCATATTTGAAAAACGATAACTATGATGAAGGAATAAAAAATGGATTTAGTGCAATATTAGAAGAAGTCTGCAAAGAGTATAATATAGAAATTTCAGGAGCACAAAAATCAAAGTTAGTACAAGATAGCTCTGATGAAGTTTTTATGGTTTTAATAATGATTTCTTTAATAATATCAACAATTATGAAATTTATTTCTAAAAATATAGTTAAATTGATTTATTTAGGTATTATATTTATTGTTTCTTGGATAGTTATAAAGTCTTTTAGTATTGCAATAATAATTTTGCTAATTAATATGGCAATAGTTTTTGTTAGCGTAACTCCATTGTCTAATTTTGCTTCAACCGTTAGAATTGTTCTAAACGTTGTTGTGATTGATTCTTCTGACTCATAATTTAACTTTATTTGATTCTTTTCTGTAAAAGAAACGTTTATAACTCCATCAGATATTATGTTAAATATTGTGTTTTCATTAAAAGCATTAATATTAGTTATTTCAATTATTTCGTCCAAAATTTTATCCATTTCAAATACATAGTTTTCATCTAGTTCAATTTCTCGTGGATATTCTCTATCTATTACATTATCAGGTTTTAGTGTAAGATTAATAAACTGACATGTTGATTCGTAATTGGCAAGTCCTGATAGAGCCATAAGTTTGTCACCAATTATAATGTTAGTTTCTGCACTTACCTTATTAATAACATATACACTATCTTCTACATAAGGCAATACATCCACAGCTGATGTTGGAATATACGCAACAATTAAATCAGATAAATAAGGCTTTATTCTTTCTGAAGTTTCAATAGTTATTTTAGCACCTGATTCATATACACCATTATCTGGAAATGAGGTACCATTATATTTAATTTCAAAATCACTTAAATTATAAAATATAATACTAAAACTATATGAAGCAATTTCAATTTCAAGATTCTCAGAAGTTAGTACATAATATTCTACCGTAAAAGATGCTCCACTACTTGTATCAAT
>ERZ780195.535-NODE-535-length-37517-cov-35.821793_pt1 | contig 37517 bp, 30 predicted proteins | sample MGYA00511017_ERZ780195 | MGnify/ENA primary metagenome ERZ780195 (study PRJEB29588, sample SAMEA2159974) | human gut metagenome | biome: human gut; feature: human-associated habitat; material: faeces | place: Denmark | collected 2008/2010 ...
CGAAATACCGAAGGAACACAGCGGTTAAAACGAAGGAGTATACGAAGGAGTATAACGTGAAAATTTTTTTGAAAAAGTTTGTAAGATATTGTCAGTTAATGTCATGTAGTATATAGAGGGAGCAGATGGAGAAAGACTATAAATGGTAGGGGAGGGACAAACCGTGGAATGGAAAGTAGGAGATATTTAGAAAACTGAAAGAATAAGTGCAATCGTTGAACGGTTCACATATAAGTTAAAAACTGTAGCTAAGTAGTAAGCAATGCCGCAAACGCTGAAATAGCTCAAAAGTGAACTGGTTTTCAATGCTTTTTTGACTGGGCATATGTAGGGAGATAGATTGTGGACAGAAAGAAGATAAACGAATTATATAAACTATATGGATTCACATTAGAATCTGAAGAACAAGAATACTCTGTGTATTTATATGAACAGGGGTATTTTTCGAACATTGAAATAGTTGCTTTTTCAAATTTATCTAAGAATGAAATCCAACAGATTAAAGAAGATTATATGAATGCCGGATACTCTGTTTCAATTAGGGAAGAAGGGTCATATGACACATTGAAGAATTTTCTCTTTAAAGGCTTTTTTAGAATTAACGAATCCAAAAACAGGGTGAAAAACGATTATTTGGAATTTTGCAAAGCGCAGGAAAAGAAATTAGGCGGAATTAAGTATAATTATATATTGCCCCAATATTTGATGAATGGAGAACAAAAAGAAAAAAGAATACTGGATGATATATATGATATATTTCAAAAAGAGACTGCACAATTAATTATTTTGGAAGCACCGGCTGGTTTTGGAAAAACTTGTACTTCGTATGAGATATCAAATAGTTTGGCTAAAGCAGAAGACAATCGTGTGCCTATTTTAGCAGAACTATCTAAGAATAGAAGTGCAAAAATATTTGATTATGTGTTATTAACAGAAATTGATCGGAAATTTTCAAAATTATCTTCTGACTTAGTGACACACCAGATTGAGCAGGGGAATATTCCTTTGATAGTAGATGGATTTGACGAACTTATTTCAAAATCATCTATGGATAACAGTATAGAGACAGAAGATGTAAGGACTATGTTAGATACAATCTCTTCTTTATTTGTGGAAGGAGGAAAGTCCAAGATATTACTAACTTCACGTAAGAGTTCCATATTTACGGGAGAGGTATTTGACAAATGGGTTAATGAAAGACTGTCAAATTGTACAGTTACAAGATTTCAGATACTTGAACCGTCTATAGCTGAATGGGTAGAACCTGAAAAGCTAAGAATTTTAGAAGAAGCAGCTATTCAACTGGGTTCAATAGCAAACCCTGTGTTATTGTCTCTGATTAATAGTATGCCAATGGAAGAATTTATAACTAATTTTAAGACGACAAGCGATATCTTGGAGACATACATGTCTCTAATTCTACGTAGAGAGAAAGAGCGCCAGTTGTTACTGATAGATGAAAATGAGCAGCGGAGCATAATGAGAAAATTGGCTGGTTGGTTTGTGAATCTGGATATTAGTAGCGACGAACCCGAAGGAATCAAGGCAATAATAGAAGATATTGTAAAAGACAAGATTCAGGAATATATGGCTATGTATGATGAGCAAAGCATTTATGATCCTTCACTTGTAATCAATTCGGAGGAGGAATTGATTATGAAACTGGTACATAATGCTTTGTTGGACAGAGTGTCTCTCAAAACCAATAATATTGGTTTTATAAATGAATTTATATTCGGTATTTTGATTGGTGAATCAGTTGTAGAAGGTGATATAAGTATAAAAGATGTTTCAGAAAAATATTTAAGCATTGCCCTGACCGCATTTAGTGCAGAAAATAAGGAAAGAAGAGAGGGATTATATAACCTTATAAAAAATAATTTGAAGGAGTTATCTACAGAATTAAAATTAGAGGTGGACTTGAATTTAAACAATTATATGAGTTACGACTATGTCGATGAATATATTGCAAATACGCAATTTACGAGAAATTGCAATATGAAGACAGAACATTATTTTTACAATTGTTGTTTTCAGTCGTGTACTTTCAATAATGTGAAAATTACCTCCAATTTGTTTGAAGGATGCTATTTTTTCAACTGCACATTCTATAATGTTGAAATTGAAGCACAAAAAGTAGAAGAAAAATCATTGTTTGTTTCTTGTTTGGGACATGAAACATTAGAAAATGTAATAGCAAATAATATTCCAAAAGATGATATACAACATGCAGTTCAACAGAAAAATTTGGACTATTATGAAAAGTTAGTATTGGAACAATTCTGGATGCCTGGTTCAGCAATGTCAGATATAAGAAGATCGGAACATACTCTATTTAAAGGAATCCCGGCGCCTGAGAGAGAAAGTGTGCTGAAAGCGATACAATCTTTGAGGGCTAAGAAAATATTGAATAAACTCAATTTTTGCTATGAACTTAACATGAAACATATAGAACAAGTGAAGAAAATATTGGGGAGATAATATGGCTACAAAAGATGAAATACTGGACAGCATTGACAAAAATTATGATATCATTTTTCCTCGTATTACAGATTTGGAAAATGACATTTCTAATTTGCTGGATAGTGCAGGAGTTTTTTACAGAATTTTTTCCAGAAGAAAAAAGATAACGTCAATTAAGAAAAAAGTTGAGAATAAGGCAGAAATAAAGTATATTCCTGAAGAATCGAAAATGCAGGATATAATAGGATTTCGAATAGTGTTATATTATGCAGATGATGTAGATGTATGTATTGAGTTACTACGATCTATATTTAAAGTAAATAATTTTGAAAGAGATAAACTGGATACTGCGACATTTAAACCGTGTAGAACGAATTATGTGTTTGATATTCCTGAGGAAAGTTCAATGAGATTACCTCAACAGATTTCAAATGATTGTTATATTGACAATACATTTGAGGTACAAATTAGAACGATATTTTCCGAGGGATGGCATGAAGTAGAACATGATATAAGATATAAATTTAGAGAAGACTGGGAAAATCAAATGGGATTGTCCAGAGAACTAAATGGCTTATTTGCTGTACTGGAAATTTGTGAACATGACATAATTTCAATATGTGATAAATTTGCTTATGAGAATTATAAATGTGGTAATTGGGAGGCAATGATTCGGAAAAAATATCGACTTCGCTTTCAGGAAAGAGGGTTACAGGCTGGTTTAGAAGAATATTTAAATCAAAATAAAGAAATTGCAAAAAGAATTTTTAGATTTAAACGGGAAAAACTTATAAAAATATTGTGGGAAACCAAATTACCTATAAACTATGATAATATTGTATATGTAGTTAATTTCTTTGAAGCGAAAGATGCAACGATTCAGAAATTGACGCCCAAAATAGTTTTGAAAAAATTGGAAAAATGTAGAGAGGATGCGGAGAATTAGTTTAATGGTAATTAAATTCATTCGCATATCAAAATGAATTATAGGTTGCTTGAAAATTGGAAAAATAATTTTGAATTGATAAAGGATGTTACGAGTTTTCCCAATTAACATTTCCAGATGCAACACAATATGCATCTGGACAATTCCCATACATTCCCCTATATTATTCACGGCACAGCTGCGAAAGTGACTGAAAGCCACATAGTTACTGTATTTTGTTAACTTCCGGTAAAACGTGCAACTAAAGAAAAATTGTACGCAACCGAACAGATAAAAACCTTGAAAATCCTAGAAAAATCGTAAGTACTCAAACATGGTACCATAAAATAAATAAAAGAAACCGCCATTTTACTGGCGATTCCTATAGATTTGCTCTTTGACAGTTAAATTAAATTTTTTTGGAAACCTTTTTCAGGCTGTTGCATTTTTTCTGGGCTGCTTTGGACCAGGGGAGAAGGTCGGCAAGGAAATCGCGGCTGGTATCTGAATATTCCCGTGTGGTAACTCTTAACTTCCAGTAGAAGTTGATACTCAATCGAAAATAAATGCTCAAAACGGGCAGAAAATCAGCGATTTTTCTTGATTTTCTGCCCGTCTCTTGATATTCGGTACATGATACTACGATATCCATCACTCTCGGCTCTTGTTTTGAGGTAAATTAAAATCGTCAAAGCCAGTAAAATCAATAGATATAGGCTTGACAGAATAGGAAGGAAGATGAAAATGGAAGAGAAGGCAATTATCAGAGTTCATGACGACAAGAATGGCAAGACACACATTGATGTGTACAGTAATGATCCAAGGGATTCACATGATACAATCCATATTAATATTCCTAACAATGGAACAGGAGAGGCAACTGTGGTTGAAAAGTTTGGCGGTGAAAAGAGCACTGCAACGATTAAAGTTGGTAAGTGAATTCGATTAATGAGAGCAGAAGGGTAACCAAGTCGAAGTATAATGATTAGTTATCAATGAAGCCCTGTAGTCATTGAATGGCGGAGAGAACCACGAAGATATTAGCAATTGAATCAGATTAGATAGTAGGAGAGTAATACTGTATCTTGGGATGGAAAGTTTAACGGAATTTATGGCATTTCAAGGTAGGCAGATCATCCATTAGAGTATGACATCATGGATGCAGGGAAGGGGAGATGAGTAAGGCTACTATCCGCATTAACAAAGAGTGTAAGCACGATAACTGGTACTTTGACAATCATGCAGCGTTTACGTATGAAAGATTAAACTATATTTATGTGAGAGTTAATTCCACCGCAATGGGACGGTGGAATTAACTTTTGAAATTTCAAGATGCAAAGAAATGAGAATATTTTGAGCAATTATCCCATGAATATGAATAGAGTGTATATCATAATAGAATATGAACGTAGAAGGAAACAATGAATATAAGTACTTAGTAAATGTTTACTTAGTTAGAGGGAGAATATACATATGGAAAAAGAAATGATTATAGCAGTAAATGAGGAATCAGCAGAAATATTTAAAGAATTTGCAAAGAAAAATGATAATATATATTGCGTTGAACATAAAGCATTTATCGGATTGACGGAAATAACCGAATTTATGATTGATATTTCACCTGAATTTTTAGCCGCATTGTCGGCTTATTTGATTGCTCAACTTCAGTGTAAGACGGAAATAAGAATAAAAAAGGGGGATATGGAAATAGAGATAAAAGATAAGAATATTACACCGGACATGGTATTGGATATTCTGAATAAATTAGAGCAAAAAAGGAAGAGATAACAAATGCAAGATGGAGTATATATTGAGTATTTAATGGAACAACGTATTATGCGAAGAACAAATATAATGGATGAATTGCATAAGATATATGCCGGAAAATATGAAAGATGGATAAGGCAATATCTTATTTCTAAGCAAATCTTGGAAGCACCATTATTTATTTTTTGTAACACTCTGTATAAGCTCCCAGACACATTTAGAATTCGCAATAATAGTTTTTTTATTGGAGACTATCAACTGTATAAATACTTGTATGATTGGAATTATGAAGAACACCAGGATATTTTGGTGGAATTATGTTTAAAGCAGTATATAGAATCGTGTTATTTAAATGATAAATTGGATGAAGCATATTGGCTATGCTTAACATGTGATGGCTTGGAAAATTATAAATCAGGAGATTATTTTGAAGATAAAACAATATATTATTATGGAGAAAGGACCGGGATACAAGAAGAGTTTACTCTCGTACATGAAGCAGCGCATTATGAATATAGATTTATAGATAAAGAAAAAGAAACCAAAGATATACGTGAAATTTATAGGCTAGTGCCACGTGTTAGGAAAATAAGTGAGAAATTAGCAAGAGAAAAGAATGATGATGGCGATAAGAGGCTTTTCGAAGAGTGTTATTGTGATGCAGAGTCTATAAAATTTATTTTAGATAATTATATTTCTAATGAAAATATAAAAATAGAGGATATATTTTTTTTACTATTTAGAACACTCTTATACATATATATTTTAATGTATATTCATTCAATGACCTTAGAAAAGGATGAAACACCACGAAAGTACTATGATTATCAATTGTGGGAATTAACATATCGTATGGCGAATATGTATACTGTAATATATGAATGGTTGCTCGCTAATATGCCAGAACAGGTAAATGTACTTAAAAAGATCTATAGTGATTATACAGAGACCTTCAAAAACAAGATGAAAAAAGTGCGTGAGGTGATAGAAAAGCTGAAAGATATAATGCAACAAAATGATGACAATATGAGAAAATTAAGTAAGAGAAGCGAAAATGAAAAAAAGCAACTTATAAAGGAATATCTCAAATTATGTTGAGATTGTCAGACGGCACATTGTGGGAGGTATGTTGTAGAAAATTTCAATAGTGGTATCTGTTACCTTTACATCAACTTTCTTTTTGATGTATTCATAAGGAACTGAGTATAGCATTCCATCCACAGATATGTGATAAGTGAACTGGACGGTGGCTGTCTTCCAGTCGCTCAGTTCAAAACGGGTAGAAGGTAATGGTGCCAGCAATGGTTTTTCTTCCTCAAGAAATAAGCTCTGCCGACTACCCTCTTTCTTTTGAAAGAGCCTTTGGTTGAACAGTTCGAGCTTGTCTCTGATTGCACGATTTAATTCGGCAAGGGAGAAGAACTGTTCATTCCGAAGTGCTGCTGTTATCCAGGTAGAGATATTTCCTACCGTTCCCTCAGCATTCGGCTTATCCTTGGGAGCCCTGACACGCGCCGGAATAATAGCGGTGCCATAATGCTCAGCCAGTTCCTGATAGGTTTCATTGATCTGCTGGTCTTTCCATCCGCCATTGTGAACAACTGCAGTTTTACAGTTATCCGGTACGAGGATTCTGGCGACACCGCCAAAATATTCGTACATATGGATATGAGCATTAATCCATGATTTCTGTTTCATATCCAGGCATGCTTCCACGTACGCATACTGACTGTAAGTCATTACGCCGACAAATATGTAGGCTTTGAGAATCTCGCCAGTATCAGGATCAACGACTGTTGCAGGATCCCCTGCCCAATCCACTTCAACCTGTTCACCGGGTTTACGGTTGATATGCATGGTAGCACGATGCTTCTGCTCATCTTGTTGGATGTGATAGCAGAACTGTGAATACATGAGTGGTTCTTCACCGTTGGCACGGTAATCCTCCATGTATTCCGTCCATAGAAGCTTTTTGCTTACGCCGTTGCGAAGCAACTCCTTACGGATGTAATCATAATCTGGCATCCGCTTGTTGGCAGATACCTTGCTCTCTTTAGAGAACATGAATTTTCTTTGTGAATATGGTATGATTATATGTAGAAATGAGTCGTAAAAAAGTGAAACGTGAAAATATTCATGAAGAGGGGATGACTGTTTATGTCGCATATTAATTTTGATTTTTTAACGGAAAGTTTTTTATTCGGTTCAGGAATAGAGGATAAGTTCAATATGGTAAGTGATTCTGAATTAGAGCGAGAACTGAACAGATACAGAGAATATGTTATCTCAAACATGGGCGAAATTCGTAGAGAGGTGATATATGATTCAAAGAAAATTGCAGTGACAATAGAATCTTTTTCGGAACGACCAGGAGAAGAATTATTAAAGCAGTTGGCTCTTTATGTAGATGTGGTAATTATTTCAGATCCGCTATTTGAACTAACTGAGAAAAAAAGTAACTCTACGAAAGCAATGGCAGAATACTATGGAATGGAGAGCAATAACACTATTGATAGAGAACGGTTGGTAGCCGCTTTAAAATATATGAAGAAAAGCACAATGCTGGTTGTATGTAACTATGTTAAATATATTCCAATTTCATATTTACATGAGGCACCGCAGAATGTGCCGATTACATATGATGAAAATAACTATGGTAAGAGTCTCCCTCAGTCCATAATGGAATTTCTTAAAAAGAATGTTCAAGTGCATAATACGGTTAGGACAAAGAATGGTTTGTATGTTGAATTGGAAAAACCATTGACTAAGGGGACAGGACTGTTTATCTCTTTTCCTGAGTGCGGAGTCAGATCTGGGGAAATAGTTCAATATCAAGAAACAGAATTGGTTGCATTTGATGAAAACACGAGAAGAGCCACACTTAGATTTTTTACACCTGATACTATTTCACAAGATGCTTTTAATATATGGTTAGATCAATCTGTAAACAAAGCATGCTTTAATCTATATAATGAAACATTCCAGGAAGTTTATTTTGCAAGCAGATTAAATGCATTATATTTAACGCAATCCACGTTGAAAGCACAACTGCTGACAAAAGAGATGGGGGAACAATCTGTTGATAGCAGAATAGCAAATATGGCGCTTCGGCTTGATGTCCCGGTATTAGAGAAGAGCAATATAGCTGATATTATTAGTATACGGAATAATTATGGAGAGAGTTTTGCAAATTTTAGAACAGAACTTGGCGAAAAATTATTGCATTTGTCAAAGATAAAGGATAATGAACAATTAGCAAATGACTTGCAGGAAGTGACGTATGCAATTAACGAAACGTATATAAATCAGATTAATCGAGAAACACGCTCATTGATTAGATCTCTTGGCATTGAAACTACGATAGCAACCGGTTCGCTGATTACCAATAGTATGATGAGCGGCAATAATATGTTAAGTATAATTGCAGCGGCAGTAGCAACAATTAGTGGAGTGAAAGACACAGTTAAGCTATTTGGTGATGTAAGAGAACGACCGGGATATTTTCTTTGGAAACTGAATAAGGAAAATCAACAGATGAAAAAGTAATTTATTAGTGTAAGCTTATTTCTTGGAAGCAACCCCGGATTTTTGGGGCAATACAAGTGATTATCTGGCAAAACAGGACTATACTGTCGGACGAGGAGGAAAGCGAATGAGTGAGAAAGTGGATGTATTGAACAGGGAAGGTTTTATAAATAGATTGATTCGAATCGTAGAGCAAGTTACAAATAAAGGGCAAGGCTGCTGTTTTGGAATAGATGGTGAATGGGGAAGTGGGAAAACTTTTGTACTGGAGAAATTTGAAGAAAAATTAAAAGAGATTCAATCCGAAGAGACAGCAGACAATAAATATTATGTATTTCATTATGACTGTTGGAAATACGATTATTATGAGGAACCTATTATAGCGATCATATCTGCTATGATAGATGAAATAGAAAATGAACCTAGGTTCTTTTCTGAGGAAATACAAAATGTTGGCAAATTAGCTGGGAAAACGGTCAAGGACGTTTTGAAAGCAATCATGGGAGAACTGGCTCAAAATAAGATTGGTATAGACTTGGTTGAATTGGCAACTGGGATTTTAAAGGATTATGATGAGGAAAAGGAACAAAATAAAGATTTTGATTCCTTATATGGCTTTAGAAAAGCTCTTGATACAACAAGAAGAGGCATCCTTGAAATTGCAAATAATAAAGCAGTTATTATAGTGGTGGATGAGTTAGACAGGTGTTTGCCAACATATGCGATCAAGATTTTGGAAAGATTGCATCATATATTCCATGAATTGGACAATGTAGTTGTTATGGTATCTATGGACAAGCGTCAGTTGGAACAATCAATTAAAGCATTATATGGCGATATAGATGTAGATGTTTACCTTAGAAAGTTCATTTCTTTTAAAGTCCATTTAGACAATGGAATTGCAGATAATTTTATTTCTAAATATGAATCATATGTATCTCTGTTTAGAAATACGGAAGAAGAGAGAATAAATTTTTTCTTTAAAAGCATAATGCAGGGCATAGATATGCGTACACAGGAAAGAATTTTTAGAAAAGCAGAAATTATTCATTATATGATTTCGGCGGAAGAGAAAATGGATAGCAGCATTATGACATTCGAAATTCTGTTTTTGACAGTTGCGCTCAAATGTAAAAGTACAGAACTACAGTGGTTAATAGATGAAAAACGTAATGCAAATATTGAAAACTTGCTAACAAAGGAGTATTATACACGTTTAAAAATCTATGAAGACGGATTGAAAGGCAATGGAACAATGAGCGATGGAAAAGAAAGAAGGATATGCATCGGAAATGATTTGATAGCAAAAACCTTTTTTTGGATAGCTAATGTTTTCTATCCATATGAAAAGAATGTTTGTGGACCTTATTATTATGCGGAACCTGCAGAAAAAGAAATAACATTAGTGAGGAAATTTGCGGATTTGATAGATGTTATTGATGTAGATTAGAGAGGATGGATAAAATAAACGGATGACTTAAATAAGCCATCCGTCAATTCTTGTTAGAATTATTTAAATTTGGTCATATTTATAGTTGGTAAAACAATGGGGGTCATACATGTACGATTTGTCATCTAAATTTAATACTTTTTATATATCGCATGCTGATAAGTAATTCTAATGTTGGAAAAATATATGATTGTGAACTTCCTGTGACTTCCTGCAATAGTTGAATTCTAGCACCATAACTTATTTCTTTCATTGACAACTATTCTAATACACAGGGGAATTTGGTTATTTTGCCATGTTGACAGATGCAGGTAAGTCTTGTATCATAATTTCAAAGCATACATTCTAACAATTCAGACAGTGAAAGCTGATCCAAATATCTAAGTCCTTTCAATGAATTCTATGCTTTTATACCCTATTAACCAAGTAAGAGCATAGTGCATTGAGAGACAGGTGGTGGAATCGTCTACATCTATCCTTTTTTCAAACACTATGGCAACTGGAGGATACGATGAAGAGAAAGATATTTGCGGAGGTGTGTATTTATGGGAAAGACTGATACCGCCACCAAGGTCTACATTAGAAAGAATAACATTTTTGCAGATGCATTCAATTACCTGATCTATGAAGGAGAAGCTGTTGTTGACCCGGATCGGCTTACAGAGGTTGATACAACCGAGATTGCGTTGCCGTTTGGATCACCGGATGACAAAGAGGAGCAATCAGATGATCCGGTGCAGAGATACCGTGATATTCTGAAATCGGCTGTCATCATGCAAGAGGATGAGGCTGCATATATTTTGTTTGGAATCGAAAACCAAACGGACATACATTACGCTATGCCTGTCAGAAACATGATTTATGATGCTTTGCAGTACGGCAAACAGGTTGCTGATACAGCAACAAGGCACAGAAGAAATGATAAGAACGCAAAAGGACACTCCAAAAGTGAATACCTGTCGGGTTTTTATAAAGATGATGTTTTGAAACCCGTGATCACACTTGTGATTCATTTCGGCGCAGAGGAATGGGACGCACCATTATCACTGCATGAGATGATAGGGGTTAAGGATCATAAGCTGTTGCATTTTGTGCAGGACTATCAGATTCACCTAATTGACCCGGCAAAATTGACAGAAGCAGACCTAGGAAAATTTTCTACCAGTCTGCGAGAAGTGATTGGGTATATCAAGTATTCTAGGGATAAGGATAGACTGGCGAAAATTTTGAAAGATAATCCTCGAATGATTATCGACAGAGAGGCTGCATTGGTTATCAAAGCGATCACCAATACACCTATAGACATTCAGGAAGAAACGGAGGAGATTGATATGTGTGAAGCGGTGGAAGCTATGCTCAACGAAAGTGAAGCAAGGGGCATAGAAAGAGGTATAGAAAAAGGTATAGAAAAAGGAAGAGAAGAAGGCAGAGAAGGATTATTGACGTTGATCTCTCGAATGAGTGCCGGTGGGGATTCAGACAAGGTGGTGCAGCTGAATGATTCGGCTGTCTTGGAAGCAATGTTGAAAAAGTATGGAATAGAGTAATATATCAGAAATAGTCAAATCTGCGGATTTGACTATTTTATTACTTTTCCCGTGATCATTTCCCGTAATCTAAGCTTACAAAAGATTGTTAGATTTTGTAAAATAGCATAGAAACTCAAATAGTGATTTTTCATCTGTGTCTGGAATACAATCATTATCGTATAAGAACTTGATCAATTCCGGAAAAAGCCTGAAACAAGCTTTCCGGAGCGGACCAATCGGATGAGGCTTTTCATTTACAGAATACAGATGCCCTTCTATTTCTACAGAGGGAGTAAACCCAAACAGAAAGAGCAGAAGAGGACGAGAGTCTTCTTCTGCTTTTTGCGCTATATAATCTTGAATGAGGACATGCATGGAGTGAATATCAAAATCATGCCAGATAGGGTCCAGTGGCTGTCTGGCTGTCGAGATTAAATCGGCGTTGAAGTTTTGATCTATCTGAACCATTTCCTGCATGAGGCAGTAGTCCCTGTATTTTTGCAATGATTTAGCAGTAATGGGATTTTTAGGGTATCTCTGATTATAGAGAGAGGTCAGGTAGTCAATAGCTTCATTTCCGGTCAGCTCGTTTTCTCTTAGAAGCGTTTTATAGTGTGTTACCATGAGGTTCGCGTGCTGGCTGTAGTTGTGGGTACCGGCTACATAGTTGATAAAAGTATGTTGTAGGGGGCGAAACAACGCAGTCGTTAATTTCCCACGGACAGGGTTATAGGTACGAATAACGTCAAGGAAAGTAAGGAAACATTCCTGAATGATATCTTCATAGTTGATATAGGAACTGGTAGCAAAATATTGACGGCATTGCCCGGTGATAAATGGCAAATTTTTTTCCCACAAATAGGCCAGAAGGGCATTGGATTCTTCACAAGGGGAGGAATAGGAATTAAATTTTTCAATGAGTGTGGCTTCCGTGCCGGTATCATAGATACTATTTTTCATGTGTCTAAAGCGCTCCTGATGCTAGGGATAAAATCGAATACTCTATTCATAATAATAACCTCTTGAATTATATAAAACAATTATATTATGTATGAAAGTTTTAATAAATGACATAAATTTTTTAATGATCATGGAGAATAACACTTTGCAGCATACAATATTTGATGATTTTCTGACATAAATAATTGCAAATTAAATTAGTAAAATGGAAATTATTATAGAAATGTCAAGATCGTGATGAGATTTTTATAAGAAAGAGGATTTGACAGTGAGTGAAAATTATCCGCTTCGTCTGAAAGAGGACAGGGAGCACATTATCAGAAATAAATTTACGATGCTATCGTTCCTATGTAGCGTATTGGTGATTTATATACACACATTTAATCTGGGTACCTATCAGATTGACGGCAATAGCCTTGGGGTTGGAAAAGCCGTATACGAGATAGAAAGCTATATGAATGCTATGATCAGATTCGCGGTACCCATGTTCTTTATAATTTCCGGGCTGTTGTTTTTCAGGACATTTGAGATGAAAAATTTATTCTCAAAATGGAAATCAAGAGGGAAATCGATTGTGATACCATATATTATATGGTGTACCTTGTACTATGTATACTATTTAATTCTGACAAATATGCCTGTCATTAAGGATAAGATGAATCAGGAACCGGTTTCATTTTCCTTTATAGAATGGCTACGTTGGCTGACGACGGACGAATACTATACGCTTTGGTTTCTACAGAATCTAATCGTATTTATTGCTTTGGCACCTGTGATCTATGGATTACTGAAGGAACGCTGTAAAAAAATACCGGTCGGATTTGCCTTGTTGGTGATTAGTATTTTAGCTTTAAGGCGTGTAAATATAGGTATATTTGAGGGCTTGGAATATTATTTATTAGGCAGCTATATCGGCATGAACCTCAAGGATAAGCTGGCATATAGAAGTAAGGCTGTTACTGCGATTTCTGCATGTTATGTAGTATTTTATCTCATACGAGGCTTTCGGACGAGTAATGTAGTAATGATTAGCTTATTCTGTATTTCTCTATGGTTTGTGTTGGATAAATTTGTACATGAGGATAATCTGCCATGGTGGATGCAATTGACTTTCTTTACCTATGTTGCACATGATATGCTATTAGAAGCATTCGAAAAAATACTTTTTGTGGTGGTGGGCTCGAATCCGGTAGCTGCATTATTGGATTATCTATTTATGCCAATGATTGTAATGTTGGTATTAATAGGGGTAGCATATGGCTTGAAAAATAAATTACCGGTAGTCTGGAAGACAATTACAGGAAGGTAGGCTTCATACCTGATAATGGAAAATCAGGATAGGATGAATATGGATTCCAAAGAAAAAAGAAATAATTACATTTATATTTTAAAAGCACTCGCAATATTCAGCGTAATATGCGCACATGCCACGCCGCTTGCGGAAGGCAGCAGCAAATGGAATATGCTCAGTGCACAGGTACTGGATTATCTGGGGACATTTGGTGTGCCGGTATTTTTCTGCATTTTCGGGTATTTGTTCGGAGGCAATACGAGAACCTGGCGGGCGTTCTGGAAGCGGAAAGCGACGACACTTTTTTTGCCATGGATCTGCTGTGAGACATTATTGTGGTTCTATGTGGTGCTCCGGAAGGGTGGAATCAGTGTGTCTGCATGGCTGTTGTTCCTCCTGGGATATCATCACACGACATATTATCTTACAATATTAGTGGTATTTTACGTGCTCTATTGGAAAATACATAAGCCCGGTGCAATCCGGGTACTGAATGTTATCTCTGTGATCAGTATGCTGGAAACCGGCTGGAATGTTGGAATCTTTCATCGGGTGAACACGGTATTGGATAGTTATTATCTGAATCCGTTTAACTGGATGCTGTTTTTCGGAATAGGTCTTCTGATTCGGCAAAAGGCACAGGAAGCAGAGCGGAGCATCAGATGGAGTAATTCACTGGGAATCTTATGCGTTTGTGGGAGTATCGTGTATTTTTCTGTTCATGCTTATTTCGGATTGGAAATGTACTATTTTTCGAGATATGCCGTGATCGGTAATCTGTTAAATCTGGGAACGGCGGCATATCTCGGTCAGATATTGATGAATTTGAAGAAAAAGGAGTTGCTTTTTAAAATAGGTGACTGGTCTTTTGCCGTGTATTTGTTGCACCAGTTCGTAGCGGGACTCGTAGTGGCGGTCACGAATCATTGGGACTGTTTTGTGCTTACCTTATGCCGCCCTGGATCATATTGGTGATCACAGCAGGCGGAGTGATGGTGGTAGACCGGCTCTTTAGCAAGAAGCTGTGCTGGGTGAAGAAACTGATCGGAATCCGGTAAGCATGAAAGAGGCCCCCATAGTAAATTTACGCCGGGACGCACTTTGGTGGTTGAGGAAATGACATCAGAATGATATAATCAAAATAGTATGCAAAATGTAACTATTAGGAGGATACCATGGAAGAACGGGAAATCGATTTGTTAGATATGATCGCAGACATTCTGTCTCATTGGAGAGGACTGTTGGCAGCGCTTATCATAGGTGCCATTTTGATGGGAGGACTCAGTTATGTGAAGTCTTACCGAAATGTACAGAGGATACAGAGTGTAGAACAGGAAGTGCTCAACAGACAGTCGGTAGACAATCAGATTGCACAGCTGGAGCAGCAATTGACCCCGACACAGGCGCTGACAGTACAGGCATTAATAGAGCAGGAGAAAGCGAATGCAAGACAGAAGGCCTACCTGGAGAATTCGTTAAGCATGCAACTGGATCCGGAGCAGATTGCAGAGAGAGATCTGATCTACAGCATCACAATGGAGAATCCCGAACAGAGCTGCCTGTTGACACAGGTGTACACAGATCTTATCAATAGCACCTCCATGTACCAATGGATAGAAGAAAAAACAGGAATTGCAGCAAATGTTGTCGGAGAACTGGTTTACACGGAAGCAGGCAGGAATGACAGTGCGGTTGTGAATAATGCCCAAAACGGTGTAGCTGCGAATCTGATGAAAAGCAATGTGAAGATCATTGTGCGTGATGCGCAGGAACCGGATTGCGATCAGCTGGCAGAGGCTGTCAAAGAGTATATGACAGAGCAGCAGAAGACATTGGAGCAGAGACTGGGTAACCATCAGCTGACACTGCTTTCTGATACAGGAGCTACGGTAGCGGATGCCAATCTCAGAAACTTGCAGCGTAACAGTGTGAATGACCTGGCGACACTGGCGACAGCGGTCGGAAATGCGAAGGCAAGTCTTACCGAAGAACAGCAGCAGTATTACGACTTATTGACATGGGAAGAGAGTGAAGCGATAGAAGCAGAACAAAACGATGCTACCGGAGAACAGTCGGCAGCGAGCCCTTCAATCAGCAAAAAATATGTGCTTTTGGGAGCTGTTTTATTTGCATTTGTTTATGCGGGAATTCTGTTCTTGATCTATATTTTCAATAGTAAGATCCGTGTATCTGATGAACTGCAGACTTTGTATCATATTCCGCAGATTGGTGTGGTTGTCAGAGACTCCGGTAAACAGTTTGTGTTTGATAAGTGGATTGATGATCTGCGGCATTATGGAAAACGCAAATTTAATGCAGAACAGTCTATGGAGCTGGCTTTCGCGGCAGTGAAGATTGCGGCAGCGAAGAACCGGTTAAACAGTATCTGCCTGATGGGATGCAATCTGGATGCCGGCGCAGGAAAAGTATGTGAGACATTGAAGACAGCACTGGAAAAGGAACAGCTGAATGTTACAATTCTGGACAACGTGCTCTACAATGCGGAAGCCATGGAAAAAGTGGATGCTATGACAGGTGTGGTATTGGTAGAGAAGGCAGGTTCCACGCTGTATAATGAAATTGCCGGAGAACTGGAACTGCTGAAGAGACAGGAAATCGCAGTATTAGGCGGCATCATAGTAGAGTAGAAAACAGCTGTTTGAGGTAGTGAGTGTATGGAGATGAATAAGAGAGAAACGAAAGTAACATGGTTGGATGTGATTTTGGCGCTGCTTGCGGGAACTGTAATTGTAGCAGGGATTCTCTGCATAGCGCAGACGATATGGTCAGGATATCATTTTCTGGATGATCATGAATTGTTTCGGATAGAACAATCAGCAAATCAGGGGCAGCCATTGTTGACCACAGTAAAAGCATGGATTCTGAATGATTTGAGAGTAAGGTATCGTCCGCTGTACTGGACAGAACGGGTGACCGTAGGGTATTTGTTTGGGAGTAATCTGACGGCATGGAATATTTGGACTGCTGTGAAGGGGGTTTTTGCGTTTGCACTTTTGTATTTAACAGCGCGATTTCTAAAAAATACAAGACTAATAAGCTTCGTTTTCCCTATGATAATTATGTTGGGAGCACAGTTTACACCCTGGTATCGCAGTGCAAATCAGGAAAGTACCGGACTGCTACTATGTTCCGCGATTCTTTGCCTGATAACAGCGCAATATAACCACAGAAAATTTACGTCAGTTGCGTACAATGTTCCGATTGTGATTCTGGTCGTTTTGTCTGGGCTGGTTAAAGAGAGCTTTACCTTGTTTATGCCGGTGTTCCCAGCTTTGAAGCTTTGGCTGGAATATTGGGATGGCTGCGATGCTTCTTGGATGGGAACTTCTAGAAAAGGGCGTTTGTTGCGGATGATTCGTAAGAATCTTGTAGTATATTTGTGCATTCTTGTTGCGTTTCTGTTTAATGTTTACATGATCTTGTTCCGAGTAGGAGTGGATCAAATCAGTTATGCTGGTTTTCATAAGGACACCAACTTAGGACAATATTTATATGGAATCAGCAACAGTTTATTCCAAAATATGAAATGGAATACATTGATTGCAGGATTGTTATTACTTATGATGCTCTTATGCTATCAGTTGATAGAGAAGTACAATATAAGGAAATATTTAAGCTTATGTGCAATTTTAGTTTGTGCGATGGTGCTTCAGTTGGTAGCTCATGCTAAGAGTCAAATGTGGGAAAGATATTTATTTCCATACATTATTGCCTATGCACTGTTATTTGTTCTTTTGGGATATCACATTTTTGAGAAAGATAAATTCCGAAGGAAGATTTACTTTGCGGTATTACTAGCATTGTTGGGGATGACGGTTCCGACTGCAGCGAGATCTGCGCGGGATTATGCAAAAGACGGAGAGTGGACGCGAGAGTATTTTCAATGCATCTTAGAAAATACGACATCGGAAGACCGAATTGTGGCTGCGTTAGCTGATGGAGAAGTAGATCTTTCGACAGAACGTTGGCTGGAGGCGCATGGTAGATCGCAAGTGTTTTCGTTTGTCGGTGAGGAATGGAAAAACATGGATCAGTTAGGCGAGGCATTGACAGGAGAATGCTCATGGGAAAATGTAAAAGTAATAACTTGTTATAGTTATGCCCAGATTTATACATTGTCATTCGTAGACGGAGTCTCAGAGGATGATTTCGACACTTATACATTTGGAAATTATATGGTAATGGTGAGAAAATAACCTGAAACGAGCAAGCAACAGTGTGAGTCACAAGGAATAAACAGAAAGGTCCGGTGTATAACCGGACCTTTTGGTTTTACTTAGATTCTATTTCTCTAAATCAATGGTCTTGAGTAATTCCTGAATCTGCTCAACAGTCAGCCACTCGGTATTATTACCGGAACTGTAGGAGAAGCCTTCGGGGACTCTCTTGCCGGTAGGAACGGCACGTCTGGATTCACTCCATACCATCTGCGGATATACGATGAAATGCTTGTCATATTCGTAGGTATTCAGGGAGTCTTCTACGGTGACCATGATCTCATGAAGCTTTTCTCCTTCGCGGATACCGACTTCCGGCATCTCGCATCCGGGCAGCATAGCCTGTGCCAGATCAGTGATCTTGAAGGAAGGGATCTTAGAGATAAAGGTTTCTCCTCCCTTGGATTCTTCCAGCGCTTTGATCACCAGTTCCACGCCCTGCTGCAGGCTGATCCAGAAACGGGTCATGCGGTAATCGGTGATGGGAAGCTCCTTACCGCCGTTTTTAATAATGTTATGGAAGAACGGAATAACGGATCCGCGGCTTCCGGCTACATTGCCGTAACGAACGATGGAGAAGCAGATATCCTTGCTTCCGGCATAGGCGTTGGCAGCAATGAACAGCTTATCGGATACCAGTTTGGTACCGCCATACAGATTGACAGGATTGACTGCCTTATCTGTAGACAGGGCTACGACCTTCTTGACACCGGTATCCAGTGCGGCATCAATGACGTTCTGCGCACCGTGGATATTGGTCTTGATGGCTTCCGCAGGGTTGTACTCACAGGCCGGAACCTGTTTCAAGGCAGCGGCGTGAATGACATAATCGACACCTTCGAAGGCTCTGGTCAGACGTTCCTTGTCTCTCACATCACCGATGAAGAAACGAAGCTTGTCTGCATACTGCTTGAATTCATTCTGCATGATGAACTGCTTGAACTCGTCACGGGAATAGATAATGATTTTCTTAGGATTGTAATGATCCAGGACATATTTGGTAAATGCCTTACCAAAGCTGCCGGTACCACCTGTGATCAAAATGGATTTATCATCTAATAACATAATGTCCTCACTTTCAAAACTAAAAATTCCTAATTATAATAGCATATTATATGGGAAAACGCAATTATTAAGCAATTTATATTGACAGAAATGGTTGAACATCCTTTTTTTTTTCTGCCATAATGAGAAAAAGAGGAAAAAATACAGCAAACAGGAATGAGTGGGAAGAGAATTTCTTGTGGGAGGACGGAACGTGTATACGTATGCATTGTTTGGACTAATATGGTGTCTTATTTGTTACGTGGGTTTTAAATTCTCGGCGAATTGCAAAATCCCGGCTTTTATAGCCTATATCATATTGGGAGTCGGACTGTTGGTCCGGATCGTATATTCTGTGAAAGTATTCGGATATACAGGCGATATTATCAGCTTCTCGGATTGGGGAGCCAGGGCGGTAGAATATGGCTTTTCCGGTTTTTATGTCAAAGATTTCCTGACGGATTATCCGCCCGGGTATGTGTATGTCCTGTATGCGATCGGACGGATCCGCGCGCATTTCCATATTGCACAGTACTCGGTCATGGATCTGTTTCTTTTGAAGTTCCCTTCAATCTGCTGTGATGTGATGTGTAGCTATCTGATCTACAGAGAATCCCGTAAACGCATGCATTTTAGCGAACTGCAATCCGTTTTTCTGATGTCAGCGTACCTGTTCCAACCGACGGTAATTCTGGATTCGGCGTGCTGGGGACAGGTGGATGCTATCTATACGCTTGTGGTAGTGATTCTGTGTCTGCTGCTCATGGACGGGCGGATGCTGCCGGCGTATGGGATCTATGGCATTGGAATCTTGTTGAAACCGCAGACGATTATGTTCACGCCGGTTCTTTTGGGGGGAATTATAAACCATGTTTTCCTGAAAGATTTTTCCTGGAAGAAATTTTTCCGTAATCTGGTCGGCGGTTTCAGCGTGATCGGTGGTATGGCGTTGGTGGCTGCGCCGTTTGGCCTGGGGAAAGTGATTTCGCAATATACAGATACGCTGGGGTCTTATCCATATACCAGTATAAATGCATATAATTTCTGGACGTTGGTTGGTCTGGGAGGCAGGGATCAGAACACTGTTTTTCTCTTTTTGCCCTGCAGTGTGTGGAGCAATATTGTGATTGTCCTGGTGGTATTGTTTACGATTTTGATTTTGATTCGCTGTCGGGATAAAATATATTGCTATTTCCTGGGAAGCTCATTTATTATTTTGACTATGTTCACGTTTGCGGTGAACATGCATGAGAGATATATGTTCCCGGCGTTGGCACTTGTGTTGTTTGTCTTTATTTATCAGCCGACGAAACCCGTGTGGCTATGCTACAGTGCGTTTTCGGTTGCAACCTTTTGCAACATAGCATGGCAGCTGTTCAATCTGTGGAATAGGGCACCGGGAAATGCACAGCTGCTTGCGGTTAGGATATCGGCAGTGATCGTGGAAGCGGTAGTTTTTTTATGGGATAGTGATTCCCCGGTGTGTGGGGACGGCAGATAAGGCTTCTTAGATTTGCTAAATTGACAGTTGTAAATGGTGAATAGAACAATTGTAATACAAATAAATATATTAACCTAGATTCTATTCAAAGTAGTCAAATTCACGGGGGTGAATTTGGCTATTTTTCCATGTTGACAGGCAATAGTAATCCTTGTATCATGATTTCAAAGCATACATTCTAACGATTCAGACAGCGCAGGCTGATCTTTATATCTATGTTCTTTCAATGAATTCTATGCTTTTATACCCTATTAACCAAGTAAGAGCATAGTACGTTGAGAGACAGGTGGTGGAATAGTCTACATCTATCTTTTTCAGGTACTATGGGAAACGGAGGATAAAAGGCAAAATTGGATATTCTGATGCCCTGACCGGCAGAACTTCCGGAGGAATGCCGAAAACCACGTCACTCATAAGAGTGGCGTTGATTTTTGGAGTATGCGCATTATTTGACGTTTACGAAATAGAATTCTACGAACTTTATATTTTCGGGATTCATTCAATTGAAAATAGTAAGTGGCAATGATATAATGGTTTCAAAAATGAACTGATATGTATTGCTTAATGGGCAGAAGGTGTAGACAATGAATGAGGTTTTAAATTTTGTGAATGAAAAAACAAAGGTATTACTAATAATTAGGGAAAATCAATTAGAAATTGAAGGGAAAAATATATGTCCGCTTAATCAGCAGGAAATGGCTGTTCTTGTACCTTGCGGTAAATTGAAAGTGAATCAAATTATTAAGGAACTGATAGAAGAAGGATATGTCGAAATGTTACATGCAAAAGGACGCTATTTTATTACAAATAAGGGGTATGCACTACTTGAAAAAATGTCTCTGGAAGAAAAGTGAAAGAGAGGAAAAATGAGCATCGTAATAAAGAAAATGGGTACAAAGAGGTAAGCTATGAACAAAAAGTGCCAGGTATTTACGCCTGAAAATTACGTAAGAGAGTTACTTGATAGTGTTGAGTATACAGAACATTTATATGGAAGAAAAATATTAGAAAATTCATGTGGTGATGGTAATATTTTGGTTGCGGTTGTTCAAAGGTATATAGATGATTGCGTAGCAAATGGGTTGTCAAGGACAAAAATCAAGAATGGATTAGCAAGAGATATTTATGGGGTTGAAATTGATCCGGAACAGTTTCAAAAGTGTATAGAGAATTTGAACAAGGTATTAGAAAAAAATAATATTAAAAGGGTACAATGGAAAATTTATAATGATGATTACTTGCGATGGAAGAATGTAATAAAATTTCAATTTATCGTAGGTAACCCACCATATATAACGTATAAGGAGTTGGCAAAAGATGAGCAAAAATATGTTAAGACGAACTTTAATACTTGTATAAAAGGAAAATTTGATTATTGCTATGCTTTTATTGAGAAAAGCATTAAGGAATTAGCACAAGATGGGAAAATGGCTTATCTGATACCTAGCAGTATATTCAAAACGGTATTTGGATTAAACTTAAGAAATTTTATAAAGCCATACATAACTGTCATCAAAGACTACACGCAGGAAAAGGTATTTGATAATGCATTGGTCAAGTCCTCAATTATGGTATTGGATAAGCAAAGGCAACAAGGTGTATTACACTATCGGGATATGACTTTGGAAAAGGAAATAGATGTTCCTGTAAACCAACTGACAGATAAATGGTTTTTTACAGAGAATCTGGCAAATGGAATACATCGATTCGGAGACTATTTTAAGGTGTCTCATGTGGTGGCAACATTGCTGAACAAAGCATATGTGATCAAAGAAAACGATTATCAGGAAACAGAACAGGGATTTTTTTGCAGAGGCCACAATATAGAAAGAGATATGGTAAGAGATACAGCGACTCCCAGATCTTTACGGTATCAGAAGAATGAAAAAATTATATTTCCATATATGTATGATGATGGAAATTTAATAAGATTTGAAGAAAGGGAATTTGAAACAAATTATCCGGAAACAACAGCATATTTGAATGATTATCGAGATGAATTAGAAAATCGTCAAAGCGACACAAATGCAAAATGGTATGAATATGGAAGATCACAGGCGCTTACCGGATTAGACAGTGATAAATTACTTCTTTCAACAGTTATCACCGAGAAGGTAGCTGTGTATAGACTTACCAGAGAATGTATTCCGTATGCGGGAATGTATATTGTTAGGTGTGAGGGAAATAATGAATATACATTGGATGATGCAATACGTATTTTACAGAGCAGAGATTTTAGGCAGTATGTGTTGGACGTAGGAATACATATTAGTGGAAGTTCTTTAAGAATAACATCAAAAGATGTTGAAGATTATAGATTCGAGGAGGAATAACATGGCGAGAATACCATTTAATGTTAGTGCCAAAACTGCTAGACTGATTGGACGTGAAAATGTATCCAATTTAGAGGGTGCATTAATTGAGTTAATAAAAAATACATATGATGCAGATGCTAAAAAATGTGTTGTTTATTATGAAAGTTCAACAGATAGGTTATTCATAATCGATAATGGAACTGGTATGAATAAAGATGTCATCATTAATAACTGGATGACAATTGGCAATTCTACTAAAAAAGAAAGCGTATACACAAAGTCAGGCAGGGTAAATACGGGAGAAAAAGGTATTGGAAGATTTGCATTAGACCGTATATCTGAAAAATGCAGAATGCTAACTGTGAGTAAAGAAGAAAGATTTGAATGGCTGGTTAATTGGGAGAACTTTGATTCATCGGAAATGATAACAGACACATATGCTGATTTAAATGATATTTCAGAGAATATTCCAGAGTTTTTGAGTGACTTGAACAATCAATTTTTACTTAATATGTTAAAAATTGATTTTACCGGAACGGGTACCTGCTTTGTATTAGAAAATCTTAGGGATCAATGGAATGACGCGGTAATTGAAAGAGTAAAAAGTAGTTTGCAGAAGTTGCTCCCTCCTATGGAAAATAATGCTTTCCAATTATTCTTTTTTTTAAAAGATACTACGGAAAGAGATGCGAGAATTTTGCCGGATTTATTAAATGAATATGATTACAAGTTACATTTTGAAGTTGACAACTTAGGCGAATGTACCATTCAGATTCATAGAAATGAATTCTTTTTTGGTGCACAGTTTGAAAAAATTATGAAAAAAGCAGAATTTTCGGAGGATGATAGGGAATATTTCAATGACAAGTTAATAATAAAAAGTGGTAGTGTTTACGACTTCCTTCCAGGAGTAGGGGACGAAGTAAATATTGGACCTTTTTCGGGAGATATTTATTTTTATAAATTAGTGTTACAGTCGGACAACCAGGAAAAATATTTTTATAAGAATTTTATTACGAAACGTTCAAATTTTAAAGAACTGAGTGGAATAAAAATATATAGAGATGATTTTTTAGTTCGCCCATATGGAATATATGGAACTACAGGATATGATTGGTTGGATTTATCAACAAGGAAGGCTGAATCGCCTGCAGCAGTGTCAAGTAAATCAGGTAGTTGGAGGGTGCAGGCAAATCAAATATGTGGACAAATAAGAATATCCAGATTGAATGATAATTTGCCGGATAAATCGAGTAGAGAAGGAATTGTAGAAACAAAAGAGTTTAAATTATTTAGAGAATTAGTCGTGAATTTTATTGAAAAACTGGAGGAAGATAGACAGTATGTAATAAGAAAATTAGATAAGTTATATAGAAGCACAGCTAAAGGTGAACAGGCTTTGAAAATTGCAAAGGAGGAATTAAACAAATATAAAGAAGAAGGCGAAAAAAAGCAGAATAATACGTACAATGAGAGTGATAGTGAAAAAAAACAAAGCTATGAAAATTTTCATAAAGCGATAAGTTATCAGGAAGAGCGTATTCAAGATTTACAAGAAGAAATGGGACTTTTGAGAACATTGGCTACAACAGGAATAGTGGTAAATACTTATATTCATGAAATAAAGGCATTAACAACACAGTTGAATGTTGGTGTTAAAGAGGCATATGCCTGTCTTGCAGAGGATAATGATATCATATCTGCCGAAGAAGAATTAAAAAAGTTAAGAGTTTTAAAAGATAAATTTAATTCCTGGTTTAAGGTAACAATAGATGCTGTGGAAATGGACAAAAGAAAAAGAAAGAAGGAAAATATAGGAAATATAATACAAAAAAGCATTGGTAAATGGAAAAGTGTTCAAAATAATAAAATAGATTATATATACATCGAGAAAGAGGAAATTGAAATACGATGTTTCCCCTTTGATTTTGAAACAATTGTAAGCAATTTAGTAACAAATAGTAGTACAATATTTAAGAATCATAAAGTCGAGAAACCTACAATAAAAATAGAGATAGGGAGAAATGATGACAAGTTCTATATAAAATATAGTGATAACGGTCCGGGGTTGTGTACTGCTTTTAAAAAAGAACCGCAAAAAATCCTTAAGTATGGTGTTACGGATAGAAGAAATGCAAATGGTGAAGTAATAGGAACAGGAATGGGACTTTGGATCGTAGATAGTATTATTCAGAATTATAAAGGACATATAGACTTAAAGAAAAACATTGAAGAAGAATCGGGCTTTTTTATGGATTTATTTTTTGAAGGAAGGGAGAACTAATTGATGCGAATTGGTTATCTGGATGATGAATATGATGTCTTAAAAGGCGCAATGCGCAGCTTAAAGAAATATGACATGGAAATAATTGCGATGAAGAATATTGATGATGTGACAAATATTACTATGCTAACAGATGCGATTATTTCTAATTCATTAGAATGTTTGCTGGTAGATTATGATTTGATGAATTTAGAATCTAAAGTATATGGAACACAAATTATTAAAGATATTAATGAGATTTTACCGGATTTCACATGCTTTTTGCTAACTAATTATACAGAACAGGGTATAAATGAAAAGATTGTGCAAAAAATTTTTGTACAAGATAAGGCGATATTTGCGGAAGATGATGATTCACAAGAGTTTCGTGATTTTGTTAATAAAATAAGAAATAGTGTCGAATGTTTTCGGAAAAGATTAGAAGTAACAAAGTCGGAATATGAGAAACTGGTTGAAAAGAAAAAAGTAAGGCAAATTTCAGCAAGTGAAGAGGATAGGTTTATATATTTATATAAAGTTTTATCTGCATATGATTATGTTGATAAAATGCCAGATATCTTAGTTAGAAACAGTACCCAAGATACCTTAGAAGACATGTTGAGTACATTAAAAGAGTTTAAGCAGCATCTACGAAAGGAGTAAAACAGTGTACAGAGTACATGGCGATAAAATTATAAGGAGAAGGACAAATTATCGTAAAGCAAATGATATTCAGAGATATACAAAGATACTTAGAGAAGACTTTGGAAATATGTGCGGATATTGCGGAAAAGATTTTAATATAATTAACTGCCCATATCAGAAGGATCATTTGATACCTGAAGATATTGCAAAAAAAGTTGGAAGACTTGATTTGTTGACTGATTATAATAATTTGGTTTATTCATGCCGTGTCTGCAACCGGAATAAGTGGCATAATTGGCCGTTTGATAATGTTGATAAAACCCATGATGACAAGGTAGGATTTGTTGATCCGGCAACAGAAGAATTTGACGAACATATGATGCGAGACGAAAATGGTAGAATAGTGCCTAGAACCCAAGTGGGAATTTATATGTACAAAATTTTTAATTTCTCTAATCGTTTAACAGATGTATGGTGGAAATTGTCAGTGATATCAAAAGAGATAAACGAAATAGATAGTTTACTGGAAAAAGAGGAAAATGTAGACGGATTAAGAGAGTATCGGAGATTACATAGGCAATTTAATAGTTTTATTAAGAGTTTAAAGGATGCAAATGAAAGTATTTAGAGGGTATAATTTTTAAATGAGTGGTAGAGACTTCGGAGAGCGCATATGTATGCTCAGGAGACTTTTGTTTTCCAGGTTACTTGCAATAGTCCGGAAGTATGTCGCATTTATATCGAAACACAGAGAGAAACGTTAAACCACTTTACATTGTGAAAGATACTCGTAAGGTGCAGGAGAAAATATTGCAACGATTTGTAGAGATAGGCGTACAATAAAATTCTAATCATCAAGAGATGATTTGCAAGGTAAAATTCAGCGCAGCATTGAGAAAGTTTTGGTGTTAATATGAACTATTTTACAGATACAAATTCCCCCACGGTGACTTCCGACCGCGTCATTTACACAGCATCTGATTTCGCCCGTTCTTCTCTGCTGTCGTTACAGGAGACGGGAACGCTCTCGGCGTTAAAACCGCATACCTCTTCACGTTCCAATCTGGAGTCCTACTTGTATTTTACGGTGCTGTCAGGTAGCGGCAGACTGACTTACGGTGGGGAGACCTATGAGCTGCGTGCCGGAGATTCCGTATTCCTCGACTGTACGCTGCCGTATGCACATACGACGGAAGAAGAGCTTTGGACGCTTGTATGGTGTCATTTCGATGGCCCACAGATGTCACATATTTATGAAAAATACAAGGTTCGTGGTGGAAAAACAGTCTTCCGGTCACAAAAGACTTCGGAATACCGGGGAATTCTCGAAAAAATGAAAACGGTTGCAGCTTCGGATTCTTATGTCCGCGACATGGAGATCAATGCGCTCTTATCACAATTGCTGGTGCTTTTGATGGAGGATAGCTGGAATCCGGAAAGCAATGCCGTGAAGGGAAAACGGGTGCAGGTGGTCAGGGTACGAGAGTATATTGACAGCAACTATGCCTCGGAGATCACCCTGGAAGGACTGGCGGCACAGTTTTTTATCAATAAAACGTATTTATCGGAAATGTTCAAGGAACAATATGGCATAGCACTGAAAGATTATCTGGTGTCCGTGAGAATCACAGAGGCAAAACGGCTGTTGCGTTTCACGGACAAGACAACAGAAGAAATTGCAACAATGGTCGGGATAAATGGTGCAGCATATTTCAGCAGAATGTTCAAACGTGTGGAAGGTGTTACGCCTACGGAATATCGAGGAATGTGGTAATGAGATACAATAAATCCGAAGAAAGTACAAGAGAAACCGAAGAAAGTGTCTTTGGTTTCTTTTTTTGTTATACTATAATGAGGCTATAGTTGAGACGTACATTACGCGGCGCAAAGCGTATGCAGGTCTAAATGAGGAAGATAGGCAAGAGATATGTAATATATGGGCAAAATGATACCCCATAGGAAAACGCAGGAGGTAACGAAGTGAAGAGAGCACTGATCACAGGAGTAACAGGACAGGACGGTTCTTATCTGGCAGAACTGTTATTGGAGAAAGGATATGAAGTCTACGGCATGATCCGTCGTTCTTCCGTAGATTATAGAGAACGCATCGCGCATCTGGAGGGAACTCCTCATTTTCATCTGAAATTCGGCGATCTGGGAGATTCGATCAGCCTGGTAAAATTGATCGGCGAGGTGAAACCGGATGAAATCTATAATCTGGCAGCGCAGTCTCATGTGCAGGTAAGCTTTGATGTGCCGGAGTTCACGGCAGACATCGATGCAACCGGTGTATTGAGAGTATTGGAAGCTGTCAGAGTGTGTGGACTGGAGAAGACTTGCCGGATCTATCAGGCATCTACTTCTGAATTGTACGGAAAGGTAGAGGAAGTACCGCAGAAGGAGACGACACCTTTTCACCCTTACAGCCCGTATGCAGTGGCAAAGCAGTACGGCTACTGGATCGTGAAAGAATACAGAGAAGCTTATGGCATGTTCTGCTGCTCCGGTATTTTATTCAACCACGAGAGCGAGAGACGCGGCGAGACCTTCGTGACGAGAAAGATCACCCTGGCAGCAGCCAGAATCGCACAGGGCAAGCAGGACAAGCTGTATCTGGGCAATCTGGATTCCCTGCGTGACTGGGGCTATGCGAAGGATTACGTGGAGTGCATGTGGCTGATCCTGCAGAACAAGAAGCCGGAAGATTTTGTCATTGCGACAGGCGTACAGCATTCTGTACGTGAGTTCGCAACACTGGCATTCCATTATGCCGGCATCGAAGTGGAATGGCAGGGAGAAGGCCTGGAGGAAAAGGGAATCAACAAGGCGAACGGTCAGGTCATCGTGGAAGTAAGTCCTGATTTCTATCGCCCGACAGATGTGGTCAATCTCTGGGGAAATCCCACCAAGGCGAAGATAGAGCTGGGCTGGAACCCGACCAAGACAAGCTTCGAACAGCTGGTAGAACTGATGACGAAACACGACATGGAGAAGGTCGCTGTGGAAAGAGCGGAAGAACATATCCGTACCAATCTGGCAGAGTACCTGGAAAAAGGTGTTGTGAAATAAGACTACCAAGAATTTAAAAGCGTAATGATTATCAAATGGCCTATGCTAAGATAGTAAAAATAAGAATGAACGCTGAAAAGTAAATTGCAAAAAGTGAGAACTATCAAGACACGCAACATTGATGCTATGAGGATAGCACATGGTAACGGTAGTGGCTGGAAGATAAATAGGATAAGAAGGTAAAAGAAAATGATGGAAAAAGACGCTAAAATATATGTCGCAGGACACAAAGGAATGGTTGGCTCTGCCATTGTCCGTGAATTGAACAGGCAGGGCTATACAAACATTATCACACGGACGCATCAGGAGCTGGATCTGACCCGTCAGGCAGAGGTAGAGGAATTTTTTGCGGCAGAGAAGCCGGAGTATGTGTTCCTCGCAGCAGCCAAGGTCGGAGGTATTGTAGCAAACCAGAACGCTCTGGCAGACTTCATGTGGTTTAACATGACTCTGGAGATGAATGTGATCAATTCCGCATGGAAGAACGGATGTAAGAAGCTGGAATTCTTAGGAAGCTCCTGTATCTATCCCCGGATGGCACCGCAACCGATGAAGGAAGACTGTCTCCTGACCTCCGAACTGGAGAAGACGAACGAAGCATATGCCCTGGCGAAGATCTCGGGCCTTAAGTATTGTGAATTCCTGAATAAGCAGTACGGTACAGATTACATCTCTGTCATGCCGACGAATCTGTACGGACCCAATGATAACTATCATCCGACCCATTCCCACGTATTGCCGGCACTGATCCGTCGTTTCCACGAGGCAAAAGTAGAGGGTAAGACAGAGGTGACCTGCTGGGGAGACGGCTCTCCGCTACGTGAGTTTCTGTATGTGGATGATCTCGCCAACCTGTGCGTATTCCTGATGAACAATTACAGCGGCAATGAGACTGTGAACGCCGGTACCGGCAAGGAACTGACGATCAAGGAACTGACCGAACTTGTGGCAAAGGTAGTCGGATACACCGGAGAAATCAAGTGGGATACGACGAAACCGAACGGCACCCCCAGAAAGCTTCTAGATGTTAGCAAGGCAGAGAAACTTGGCTGGCATTACATGACGGAACTGGAGGACGGTATCCGGTTGGCGTATGAAGATTTCCTGAACAATCCAATGAGAGCGGAGAGATAAATATGAACATTGTATTACTGTCGGGTGGCTCCGGCAAACGCCTATGGCCCCTATCCAACGATGTCAGAAGCAAACAGTTTATCAAAATATTCAAACAGGAGGACGGCTCCTACGAGTCCATGGTGCAGCGTGTCTATCACCAGATCAAGAAGGTGGATACCGAAGCGACGGTGACGATTGCTACGAGCAAGACGCAGGTATCCGCGATCCATAATCAGCTGGGGCAGGATGTCGGAATCTCCGTGGAACCCTGTAGAAGAGATACATTTCCTGCCATCGCGCTGGCTACTGCTTATCTGGTGGACGTACAGAAGATCTCCCCGGAGGAATCTGTGGTCGTTTGTCCGGTAGATCCTTATGTGGAAGCGGATTATTTTGAAGCCCTGAAGCGGCTTTCTGCCCAGGCGGACAAAGGCGAGGCGAATCTGGTGCTGATGGGGATCGAACCCACCTATCCCAGTGAAAAATACGGTTACATCATTCCGAAGTCATCGGATGAGACCGCAATGGTAGCGACTTTTAAAGAAAAACCGACTGCGGATGTGGCAAAAGAGTATATCGCACAGGGAGCACTGTGGAACGGCGGCGTCTTTGCTTATAAGCTGAAGTATGTCATGGAGATTGCCCATAAATTAATCGATTTTACGGATTATCATGATTTGTTTGCAAAGTATGAGACTCTTCCGAAGATTTCTTTTGATTATGCGGTAGTAGAAAAAGAAGATAAAATCCAGGTGCAGCGTTTCTCCGGTCAGTGGAAGGACCTTGGTACCTGGAATACTCTGACGGAAGCCATGCAGGATGCTGTCGTGGGAAAAGGAGTGCTGAATGACAACTGCTCCAATGTGCATATCGTGAATGAGATGGATGTGCCGGTGCTGGCGATGGGATTGCATGATGTCGTGATCTCGGCATCGCCGGAAGGCATTCTCGTATCTGACAAAGAGCAAAGCTCCTACATCAAGCCGTTCGTGGATAAATTCGAACAGCAGATCATGTTCGCAGAGAAGAGCTGGGGAAGCTTCCGCGTGCTGGACGTCGAGAGCGGCTCGATGACCATCAAAGTGACGCTGAATGAAGGACATTCCATGAACTATCATAATCACAAGCACCGTGATGAGGTCTGGGTCGTCATCTCCGGAGAGGGAATGACCGTGATCGACGGCACGGAGAAGCAGGTGAAAGCCGGGGATGTGGTAACGATGCCTGCCGGATGCAACCACACCGTGATCGCCCAAACGGAGCTGAAACTGATTGAAATACAGATCGGGAAAGAGATCAGTGTGCAGGATAAGGAAAAAGTAGATTTACCTTTCAATGCTGGGCAATGCTAGGCACAAAGAACAATAGGCGACAATTTTTTTCAAATGTGGTATGATAAGATAGTAGTTTACTTATGCATTTTTACAACAGCTGCATAAGACAACGAATAATCAGGTTGAAGAGGATACTACTATCATGAGTTTTATTACACAGGAAAAATTTGTTGCCTTTTTTAAAATGAGAAAAAAGCAAGTTCTGTTCTGGTCCATTCTGGCACTGGCGTTTATCTTGCGCTGCATCCGTTTTGCGGCAGTGCCGGATGGGATTAACCAGGATGAAGCCATGGGAGCCATGGATGCATGGGCACTATCAAAATACGGTACTGACCGTTATGGCACGTTTCTGCCGGTTCATTTTGAGGCCTGGAAATACAGTCAGATGAGTGTTCTGCTATCCTATTGTATGGTGCCGTTTATCAAGGTGTTTGGTTTTAGCACCGTGACAGTGAGGCTGCCGATGCTGCTGGTATCCTGTGGGGCGGTTGCACTGGTATATTTAGTGTCGGAAAAGCTGTTTGATGAGAGGATTGCGCTAGTAGCGATGGCGCTGACGGCGGTGAATCCCTGGCAGTTCATGCAGAGCCGCTGGTCGTTGGACTGTAATCTGTTCCCACATGTATTTTTATTGGCATTTTATCTGCTGTTGCTGGGACTGGAGAAAAGGCGGTATTTGTATGTATCCATGCTCTTTTTCGGCCTGACATTTTATTGTTATGGAATAGCGGCGTACTCCGTCACGGCATTTTTGTTTGTATTTTTTATATGGTGCCTGTGGAAAAAACAACTGAAATTCCGGGAGGGGTTGCTGTGCGCAGTGCTATTAACTGTGGTTGCCCTGCCGGAGGTGATCGTCCTGGGAATCAATGCGATACACTTTGGCAGGACCATCGAAACGCCCTTTTTTACCATGCAATATTTTCCGGATAGTCTCAGAAGCGCGGATATACTGCTTTTAAATTTTTCCTTTGCACAGCTGGGCAGGAATGCGTGGGCATTATTCAGCAGGGTGTTCCTGCAGCTCCCGGACATTTTCTTTAATTCGATTCCGGCATTCGGACCCTTATATCATGTGTCGATACCGTTTGTATTTATAGGAATCATTGTATTTACAATTCGCCTTTTTAAGGAAAAACAGATTGAAAAACAGATGCAGATGCTGGCATTGTGGGGATTCCTGATCACGGGGATCTGGGTTGGCCTGATCACCTATGAAGTGAACATTAACCGTGTGAATATTATCTTCTACCCGGTGATTGTGTTGTGCGCTTATGGTATTTCACTGGCAGTGGACAAATGCAGGAAACTCTTACCGGTTATCATGGCTGTGTATGTAGTCAGCAGTGTATTGTTTTTTACAACGTATTTTACAGAGTATGCGGAAGAGAGCAGACAGTATTACAACAGGGATTTCCTGGATGCCGTAGCCGAAGCTGACGGCATGGAAGGATATGACAGTTTGTACATCACAGGCAATCTGGGGTGGCAGTTCAACCAGTCAGCCACGGAGATCCTGATCCAGTATGCCTGCAGAATAGATGCCCGGTATTATCAGAGCGAGGATTACACACAGCGTTATCACTACATCTATCCGGAAAAATCCGGAGCGGAACTGGCGGAAGCCGTCGGGGATGGACTGATGGTACTCTATGAGGGAGACCTGCAGTACCTGCAATTCCCTTATGAAGTGATCGATACTGTGGGAGAATATTCACTGGTAACAGCAAGGTTCTGAGAAGGACAGGGATTATTTCCCAGAACGGATCACCTCCACACCGAACAGAAAGCGTCCTTCCTCGTTGGGATGAATGGAATCTGCCAGATATTCTGCGGCATTATGTTCATTCCACTGCAGAGCATCATTGATATTCAGAAAATCAACATTCTCAGCCGCGGCGGTTTCTTCTGCCGCGGCAATATAGTCTTCTAATACATTTTCTTCGTCACCGATGCGTGCCATTCCCTTTTCAAAAGACAGAATATAATTGGAGGATATGACCATGATCCGTGCATCCGGATAGGATTCCCGCATAGCCCGGATGCCGGTGCGGAGCCCGTCTTGGTAATCGGCGATGGAATATCCCTCAAAATAATCGTTTAAGCCGTAATTGATGAGGAAACAGAGTTTTTTATCACCGGAAAGTTCTTCCGTATTATGGTCTAAAAAGTCCTGTACGACATTCGGGAAGGAATTATCGTCATCGCTACTCCGGGTAGCGGAGGAACCGCCGATTGCCAGATTATGCACGGTGGCACCGGTCAGAGCGTGGACGACTCCGGGGATGGAAGCAAAATCATGATAATTTCCCATGACACTGTCGCCGAAAAATATAAGCTCGTAGTCGGACAGGTCGGGATAGTCAGCCGGAGAATTTACAGCATCCTGTACCAGTGTGTAAAAATGATCTAAGCTGTTATCGCTTTCTGTGCTCCGGTATTGCAGGGAGCCGCTCAGCACCAGCAGCATTACTGAACGGGCGGCTTCGGCAGTTAATTCCGTGGGAGTGTCATAGGCATCCGGATTTGAGATCAGCCATTCTTCCTGGCCGGGGAAGCAGAGTGTCACGTTCTCTCTGGCGGACAGAGGGGAAGCCAGCACCCGGAACACATTGCAGTAAGTGTCCAGATCTCCATTGGCATGTGACTGCCAGTATTCTAGGGAAGGCGCAGAGAAAATGACGGTGAATTCGGCGCCGGCGTAGGTATCCACATAGGACAGGAGGTCTTCGTCCAGGGAGGCAGAGAAGCGGGCATCGCTGTGCAGGCTGCTGTTCCATAGGGAGAGCGGATCCAGCACGAGGAAGACATGAGATACCTCATTTCCGGAGGAGAAGGCCGTTTCCAGATAATCGGACAGGTCGGAGAAGGATGCAATCCGGTGGGAACCGCATACCGCGTCATATCCCATATAGGTGGGATAGATGTCTTCGGGGAAAGCTTCCGGCGCGGACATGGACAAAAATATGCCCTGATAGGATTCCTGTTGTAATCTGCCAAGGTCGGAGGAACGCTTCCTGGGCTCATATATTTTCAAATAAAGAATTCCGCTGGTTACAATGCCGGCCAACAGAAGCGCGGCAAGGGCAAAAAGCAGAAATTTCCAGGGAGATTTTTTACGTATGGTTTGTTTGTTCATGGGATAGGGCATCCTTTCTGTCAGATCTGGCGAATCCGGTGATCCTTCTGATTTCAGATAGTTTTATTATACTTCACAAGAGTGGCGCTGCCAACACCATTGTTGTTTTTCTCCCGGCAATATGATAAGATGAAGCAGTGAATGACGAGTGGCAGCCTTTTGAAAATTCAGATTTGGCAAAAGAGTAAAAAGACTAAAAATTGCAGATGTTTGCATCATAGCAGCGGATAGAAAAGAAATGAAGATGTTACAGGAGGAAGAAAATATGGAACAGTTAGCCATTTTTGGAGGAAAACCGGTACGTGAGAAGAAGATTTTCTACGGACGGCAATATATTGATCAGGCAGATGTAGAGGCAGTAACCAAGGTGCTGACTGCGGATGTGATTACCAGCGGACCTAAGGTGAAGGAGCTGGAGCAGCATCTGTGTGAACTGACCCATGCAAAATACGCAGTGGTGGTATGTAACGGTACCGCTGCTTTACATCTGGCGGCGCTGGCAGCGGGATTCGGTGAGGGAGACGAGGTTATCGTAAGCTCGATCACTTTTGCTGCATCCTCCAACTGTGTATTATATGCGGGTGCGAAGCCTGTTTTCGCAGATATTGATCCGGAGACCTACAATATCGATCCGGCGTCCATCCGCAAGCTGATCACACCCAGGACGAAAGCGATCGTTGCGGTAGATTTCACCGGTCAGGCAGTGGAGCTGGATGAGATCCGGGAGATCTGTAAGGAGCACGATCTGATCCTGATCGAGGATGCCGCGCATGCCATCGGCACGAAATATAAGGGCCAGCCTGTGGGAAGCCTGGCAGATATGACCTGCTTCAGCTTCCATCCGGTCAAGACGGTGACCGGCGGAGAAGGCGGCGCCATCACGACTAATGATGAGAAGCTGTATCGTCATCTGATGCGGCTGCGTACCCACGGCATTACGAGGGACCCGGAAGAAATGGTACATCCCACCGATGCGCTGTGGTACAACGAGCAGGTAGAGCTGGGCTTCAATTATCGTATGACGGATTTCCAGGCGGCACTGCTATTGAGCCAGCTGAAGAAGCTCCCTGCATTTGAACAGCGTAGAAAAGAAATCCATAAGCGTTATAATGAAGCGTTCGGCAAAATGCCGGAACTGATCCTGCAGAAGGAGATCCCTGAGTCTGACACGACCTGGCATCTGTATGTGCTGCATCTGAATCTGGAGAACCTGAACTGCGACAGAAGGCAGTTTTTCGATGCTCTGTATGCGGAAAATACCTGCCCTCAGGTGCATTACCTGCCGGTCTACTGGCATTCCTATTATGAGAAGCTGGGATATCAGAAGGGACTGTGCCCCAATGCGGAGAAGTATTACAACGAGGTGATGAGTATTCCTCTGTATTACGGATTGACGGATGACGATGTGGAAGATGTGATCCATGCAGTGAAAAAGGTGGTAGCTTATTACACGAAGCTGAAATAAGATCCGGCAATGGGTGGAGCCGTGCCGGATCATGGGAAATGCCCGTAGCTGTGCCGGATCATGGGAAATGCCCGAGCTGTGCCGGATCATGGGGAATGCCCGGAGCTGTGCCGGATCATGGGAAATAGCGGAATGAATCAGAAAGTGGCAGGGAACGGTATTTTGAAAGAAAATAAGAAAAATTGGATAGAAATTCCGGTGTTTGCTGCACTGGTAGCCATCGCATCGGCAGTTACGTTCTGGCTGTTTTACCGGCAGTGTGTGGAAAGCATGCTGGGAACGGGATTGTATCATTCCGATATGAAGGCATATATTCTGGAGATGCAGGGACTGGACAGCGGTTACAGCTTCCCTTACCCGGTTTTGTTCAAGCTGGCGGCGACGATCCATCTGGTGACCGCCTCCTTTACTGGCGGAGCGGAGCTGGCTATGGCACTGGCCACGATGCTGTTAAACAGCGGAGCAATGATCGCTCTGAAGGTGATGCTGGACAAGCATGTGGGAGCAAAGCTACAGGAAGCTATGCCCGGAAAACCTTGGCTTCCGGGGATCCTCACTGGAACCGTAGCGGTATCCCTGTTTTTTGTGTCGATGGTGTATCCGCCGACAGGGATTTATCTCCCCGGTATCAAATACAAATATCTCGGGGTATTTACGCCGAATCCATTCCACAATGCCACCTATATGGCGGCACGGCCGTTTGCAATTCTTGCATTTTTTAAGTATGGTGAATTGCTGCCGGTGTATGAGCAGCCAAATGCGGGCAGAGAGCATAAGAGAGATTATATTCTGTTTGCATTATATCTGCTGTTGGCGACCATGACGAAACCCAGTTTTACCATAGTGCTGGTCGGAGCTGCGGGGATTTTGATGCTGTGGAGAATGTTCCGCAGCAGATTCCGGAATTTTGTCCCCACGGTGTGGCTGGGAGTATGTTTTATTCCGACTTTTATGGATCTGCTCTACCAGTTCCGGGGAGTGTTCGTACCGCAGGAGGGACAGGAAGGCGGCATCGGATTTACTTTTGGCCATGTATGGGCGCAGTATTGTGGCAATCTGCCCCTGGCTATCGGACTGGCCATCGGATTCCCGATCCTGGTACTTCTGCTGAACTACAAGGAACTGCACAAGGACAGCATCTACCGTTTCTCCTGGCAGGTGTATGTGATGAGCTTCCTCATGGCATTTTTCCTGTATGAAAAAGGATTCCGGGAGGTGGATTTCAATTTCTCTTGGGGCTACATGTACGGAATCTTCTTCGCATTTGTGGGAGCGCTGCTGGTACTGCTCCGCGCGACAGCGAATGCCGACACCCGGAAGAGAAGGATTGTCGTAGCAGTACAGTGGATGGCTTACCTGTGGCACCTCGTATGCGGAGTGTATTATTTTTGGGGATTTTTACAGGGAGCGATGTATTATTGATGTAAATTGAAAGTTACGAGCCATGCAAAAATAGAACGGAATACCTCGGTGGGAGC
>ERZ780195.542-NODE-542-length-37284-cov-4.021650_pt1 | contig 37284 bp, 42 predicted proteins | sample MGYA00511017_ERZ780195 | MGnify/ENA primary metagenome ERZ780195 (study PRJEB29588, sample SAMEA2159974) | human gut metagenome | biome: human gut; feature: human-associated habitat; material: faeces | place: Denmark | collected 2008/2010 ...
AGAAAGACAAGAGCGTATCAAGGCTCGAAGAAACAAGCGTGGTATGGAAAGATAAACACTTCGACTATACTCACGACTTAATGACTTGTTGATATGTTGCGGCTGATGATTTTTTCTTCGGCTGGTTATGGGACACTTGGAAACGAGTGTCCCTTTTTTGAAAGGAAATGAAGCGATATGAAAGATAAAAATTCAAGTTATCCAGTAAAAATTGGAAACACAACCTTTATTGTATGCGTGAAGCAGTCTGAAAGTGCGAAAAAGGATTTGGATACGGTGTTTCAAGATATATGCAAACACGAGGCTTTGGGCGATTTCTTTACGGGTAAATCATTTAATTTAGAAAATCCACAAAAAGTATCTTGACAAACTCGACCCCGACGGCTCCGGCTATCGCGCCAAGACCCGCTTTGCCAAGTTCTCGAATATCCCCGAAATGATGGCGATGTTCCGGCAGGTGGCGGACATTCAGACGGCGGATATGCTGAATCTGCCCGTTCCGAAAGCCAATTACCACATCGTCAAAGTCCCCGCATCCGAAATACAGAAGCAGTTGGTGCAGTCCTTTGCGGAGCGTGCCGAGAAGATCCATGCAGGATTGGTTTCCAGCGACAGGGACAATATGTTGCTCATCACCAACGACGGCAGAAAGGCGGCGCTTGACCAACGACTGATCAACCCGATGCTGCCGGATGAACCGGAAAGCAAGGTCAATGCCTGTGTGCGGAATGTCTATGCCATCTGGAAGCGGACGGCGGAAAAGCGTTCGGCACAGATGATTTTCTGTGACCTGTCGATCCCGAAAGGGGACGGCAAATTCAATGTTTATGACGACATCCGCGAAAAGCTGATTGCCAGGGGCATCCCGCCCGAAGAAATCGCTTTCATCCACACGGCGGATACCGACGCCAAGAAAAAGGAACTGTTTGCCAAAGTCCGTGCCGGACAGGTGCGGGTGCTGATGGGTTCCACCTTCAAAATGGGTGCGGGAACCAACTGCCAGACCCGTCTCATTGCGCTCCATGACCTCGATTGCCCCTGGCGACCGAGTGATCTGGAACAGCGTGCAGGGCGTATCGTGCGGCAGGGGAATCTCAATCCGGAGGTGGATATTTACCGCTATATCGCCGAGGGAACTTTTGACGCGTATATGTATCAGCTGATGGAGAGCAAGCAGCGGTTCACCGGTCAGATCATGACAAGCAAATCTCCCGTACGCTCCGCCGAGGATGTGGACGAAACCGTGCTGTCCTATGCAGAACTGAAAGCCATTGCATCGGGGAATCCGAAGATTATTGAGAAGATGCAGCTTGACGCCGATGTTGCCAAACTGCGGCTGCGGAAGGCGTCGCACCTGTCGGTCAGATATGAGCTGGAGGACGATCTGCGCCTGACCTATCCGAAGAAAATTGCAGAGGCGGAAACCTACCTTGCGGCACTGGAACACGACCTTCGGACAGTAGCCGAACACACCGAACAGACGGAGAACGGCTTCTCTCCGATGACGATCCGTGGAACGGTCTACACCGAGCGGAAGGACGCGGGCGAACAGATCCTTGCCGTTACCAAGAGCATGACCAACCCCGAACCCAAGCCCCTGGGAACCTACCGGGGAATGGAGATGGAGATTGGTTTCGATACCGTTGCAAGGGAGTTTTTCATCCGTTGCAGGGGGCAACTGACGCATACCGCACAGCTCGGCAAGGATGCCGGCGGTATCATTCAGCGGATTGATAACTGCCTCGGCGGTATCGGGAAGCGCATTGCCATGACGCAAAGCGAGCTTGCGGGACTCCACGAGCAGGTGGAAAACGCGAAAGCGCAGCTTGCAAAGCCGTTTCCGGACGAAGCGGAACTGACCGAAAAATCCCGCCGTCTGGACGAACTGAACGCCGAACTGAATATGGATCAGCGGGAGAATGAGATCGCAGACGGGGAGACGCCGCAGGAGGAGACGGAACAAGATAGGGAAAGAGAATTATCGGATCGGTAAATCTTTCTTTTTTCATTTTTTCTCTTGACAATAGGTCGGATAACCGATATAATATAAGTAAGAGAGAAGATCGGTAAAAAGGAGGGAATGATATGAATCTGCAAACGATGCTGGATCAGCGGAACATGACAAAATACAGGTTGTCGCAAATCAGCGGCGTACCGAAAACAACGGTCATTGACATTTGTTCCGGAAAAAGCGAATTGGGGAACTGTTCGGCGAAAACGCTTTACCAGTTGTCGAAAGCCCTGAACTGTTCGATGGAAGATTTGATGATGTTGGATTCCAAAGCGGATTATACGGCAGGGAAACCGACGAATCGGAGCTATCTGGAGCGCGGATTGCCCCCGTATCTGCAAAAATCTCTGCGGGATATGCAAGCCTCATGGAAGATTGTTGACAGCGGGAAAAAAGATTATATGTGGGATGTTTATTGGTGTGATCTGAATGCCAGTATCAACTCTGCTGAGGTGGATCAGGAAATTACGCATGAGCAGGCAGATTATTTACGAAAACAGTATTTGAGGATGTAAGAAAGGAGTGTCTATGGATTTTACCAACCTGCCGCACAGACAGAAATGCTATGCGGGCGCAAACGGAAGTAAGCTGTCGGTTGTTTTGGACGGAAAGCAGTATATGCTGAAATTTCCGCCAACCCCGTCTATCAATAAGGACATGAGCTATACGAACAGTTGTTTCTCGGAATATCTTGGAAGTCATATTTTTGAATTGCTCGGTATACCGGTGCAGGAAACCTTACTCGGAACCTATGAAGTGCAGGGAAAGACCAAAATCGTGGTTGCCTGTCGGGATTTCACATCACCGGGTGTTGTACTGCAGGATTTTGCATCTCTGAAAAACACCATCATAGATTCCGCACACAACGGGTACGGAACAGAATTGGCAGATATTGAACAGGCAATGGAGGAACAGCGCGCAATTGATTCGGAAATTCTGAAAGACCGTTTTTGGGACACTTTCGTTGCAGATGCGTTGACAGGAAACTGGGACAGACACAACGGGAACTGGGGATTCCTTTACGATTCGGTGAATGATACAATGACGCTGGCTCCGGTTTATGACAACGGTAGCTGCCTTTACCCGCAGGCTGACCCAGATATTATGCGTTCGGTTTTGGAAAATCGGGAAAATCGGGACGCGCGTATTTATCAGGTACCGCTTTCCGGTATCAAAATCGGCGGTCAGAAAATCAATTATTTCAATTTCCTTTCATCGTTGGAAAATGCGGATTGCAACGCTGCGCTGAAGCGGATTGTGCCGAGGATGGATCTGAAAGTCATGTGCGATATGGTTGACAAAACACCCTATCTGACCGATCTGCAGCGGGAGTTCTACAAGACCATGCTTTCCGAGAGAAAGACAAAAATTTTAGATTATGCTTATCAAAAGCTGTTAAAGCGGGAACGGTCAAAAAAGCGAAATGACCGGGACGAACGATAAAAATAGCAACGCAATCTGGCGGTATGAAGCAATTCATGCCGCTTTTTTGCTGCCCAAAAGGAGGAAAAGGATATGAAACATTACAAGGTTCGGATTGTGGAAACGCTGGTGATGAATGTGGATGTGGAAGCGGAGAGTGCCGGGGAAGCGGAGCAGATTGTGTCTGACCGATGGCGGGATTCCGAGTATCTTCTGGATGCGGACAACTTTTCCGGCGTGGAATTTGAGGCGCGTGAGGACGAACGGCTTCGGGATCGCCGAAGTCGGGATGCGCGATAAAACGGGGTGTCGGGATGAACTACGCCACCCCGGAAGCGATTGAAGCGGCACGGCGGATTGACCTCTACACCTATCTGCACGAGCGGGAGCCGCAGGAGTTGGTCAAGTGCGGGAACGGCGTTTACTGTACCCGCACGCACGACAGTCTGAAAATATCCCGTGGAAAATGGTTCTGGTGGTCACACGGCATCGGCGGGCATACGGCACTGGATTACCTCATTCGCGTGCGCGGGATGCGCCTGCCGGATGCGGTGGAAATCCTTGCAGGGACAACCTGTGCCGTGCTGCCGCCGCCGAGAGCCGCGCCTCCACAGCCGGAAAAACGGCTGATGCAACTGCCGCACAATGACAGCTGCGACCGTGTCAGGCGGTATCTCACAGGGCGGGGACTGGATGCGGAAATCGTAGATCGCATGATTGCCGAAGGGCGGATTGCCGAGGAGAAAGACCACGGATTCGCCTTGTTTTACGGCTTTGACGAGCGGGAAAAGCCCCGCCAATGCTCGGCAAGAGCAACGGACGGAACCGCCGTCAAGCGGGATGTTGCAGGAAGTGACCGCAGATTCGGCTTCTGTCTGGAGGCAGAGGTTCCTTGCCGGAAGGTATGGGTGTTTGAGAGCGCTATTGATCTGCTTTCCTTCGCCACGCTGATGAAGCAGGCGGGAAACGATTACAGGCGGGAACATCTGCTCTCCCTGTCCGGCGTGTACAAGCCACCGGAGGACATCCGGCAGGCAAAAGTTCCGATGGCGTTGTCGCACTTCTTGGTGAAGCATCCGGATGTCATGCAGGTGGATCTTTGTCTGGACAACGACAGCACCGGACGGGCGGCAGCAATCGGAATCCGTGCGGCGCTCGGAGAATCCGTCAAGACCGTCCGGACGCATCTGCCACCTGCCGGAAAGGATTACAACGATTATTTGCGGTTGAAATTGCAAAGAAAGGTTGACTTGGAAAGGAGAATTTGCGATGAAAGATAGAAGTTTTGGAGCGAAAACTGCGGCTGTTCCGAGTGTAGAACACCGGGGAGAGGAGGTGCGCTGAAGAAAAATCACCGCAAGAATGGCGGTGATTTTTCTTTTCTCCGGGCGGTCGGGCAGGTGTCTTTCCTTCTTAACGAGCAATGAATTTTGCAATCAAAATTCGTCTCGTTGGGGAAAGCCCCCAAGCCCCCGCCCGTAGCAGAACAGTTATGAGGAAGTCAAAAAGAAGAACCAAACAGATCTGTGTACGGCTGACCGATGAGGAGTTGCAAGCCATCAATGGTTTGGTGGAACGCACGCCGTATTCAAGAGAAACATTCCTGCGGAAAGCCGCAACCGGTGCCAAACTCTGCGAGAACCTTCCGGCAGACTATCCGGGAATCCTGCGGGAGCTGCGGCGGATCGGGAGCAATGTGGATCAGCTGCTTGTCAAGGCGCGGGCACTCGGCTTTGTGGATGAAGTGTCGCTCCGGAGCATCAAAGAGCAGGTCAACCGGATGGATGCCATATTCGGGCAGTCGTTCGGAGATTGGGAGGGGAGACGCAGAACATGGCGGTAACGAGCATCTGGGCAGTCCACGGTGACAATGTTGCAACCGTTATGAAGTATATCGCCAATCAGGACAAAACCGACATGGGGCAGTTTCCTGCGGTTGCGTCCTTTCACGCGGTGAATCGGGTGCTGCAATACGGTGCCGATGAAATGAAAACCGAGCAGCAGTTGCTTGTGACGGGAATCCTTTGCGACACGAAACCGGAGATTGCCGCACGGCAGTTTCTGAGTACCAAGATCCATCACGGCGGGAAGGTCGGCGGGATTGTCTGTTTCCACGCCTACCAAAGCTTCAAGCGTGGCGAGGTGGATGGCATGACCGCACACAAGATCGGCGTTGAGCTTGCCAAGCGGATGTGGGGAGATCGGTTTGAAGTGATGGTGTCTACGCACATGAACACCGGAACCGTCCACAACCACTTCTGCCTCAACAGCGTGTCGTTTGCGGACGGAAAGAAGTATTACAGCGGCAAGGCGCTCAACCGGAAATTACGGGAGGTGTCGGATGCACTCTGTCGGGAATACGGGCTGTCAGTCATTGCGCATCCCGCAGGGCAGACCAATCGGGAGATTGGGAACCGGCACCGCGAGGAAAACGGTCTGTTCACCTGGCGGTCGCAGATCAAAAAGGACATGGACGAAGCCATTGCCCGCAATACGGTGTGGCGGTATTTTGCCGATGACCTTCAAAGCCGGGGATATACGCTGGAATGGCGAGGAAAGTATCTCCGCATCCGACCGGACGGCGCGGGCAAATTCTTCCGTCTGGATCGGCTCGGAGAGGGCTACACCGTGGAAGATGTGCGGGCAAGACTGGAGGAAAACTGGTCAAAGCCCCGCCCGTTTTTTCAGCCGTATCACAAACCAACGCACGAGAAGCCGAGAGGACTCTATGCACTCTATCTGCACTTTTGCTACCTTCTCGGTGAGTTGCCGAAGACCTATCCGAAACGGGAGGAGGACAATGCGGACCTGCGGGAGGCGGCAAAGCGAATGAAGCAGTATTCCGCAGAGGCAGACCTGCTCGGACGAAATCGGATTGAAACCGCAGGGGATCTCCACGATTTTACGGAGCGCATCTCTGCCGAATTTGAAACGCTCCTGAAGGCGCGTGGAAAACTGCGCAACCGTCTGCGCCGGATGCACGATACCGAAACCATGAACCCCATTCGGGCAGAGATTTCCGAACTGTCCGAGCGTATCCGGACACTTCGCCGCGAAATGGTGCTATGCCGTGACATCGCCGAACGAAGCGATGCAGTGGAGGCATTGGTTGACCGGATTGAAGAAATCGACACAAGAGCCAAAGCCCGTGCCAACGAGGAATCCGACCTTTCCGACACAAAAGATTCTATCTGAATATTTATAACTCGGTGCAAAACCGAGCAAGCCCGGTTTGCGTCCGGAATCGCAATCTGTAACCGGCTACAAGTGGCTCTGAAACGCCAGAGGCACAATGTTCGCACACAACAAAAAATGCGTTGAAAGTTCTTGGAAGTCTTGAAACCTTCTTCCAAGAAGGTTTCAAGTGGGTTTGGGCAAAGCCCAAGGTCTTAAAAGGAGGTACAAATGAACACATCCGGTGAAGCCGCCGATCAGGTGGTGAGAATGGTGCTGGAAGGGACGGAGTATGTCGTAAGACTTTCCGGCAAAGGGGCTGTCCAACTGGGGGCGTTGGTCTATTCCATCGCCAGACAGCAGAAGAAAACAAAAGGTGCGGAGCGACTGACCAATATGCTCCGTAACGGCAAGGCACTCAAGGTCTATACCTTTGACGCAAAGGACCTGACCAAATTTAAGGAGGTCGCAAACCAGTACGGCGTCCTGTATACGATCCTGAAAGAAAAGGAACGGAGCGACGGCGTGTTCGATGTCCTGGTCAGAGCCGAGGACGACAGCAAGATCGCCCGCATCGTCGAGCGGTTCAAGCTCGTGCGTGTGGACAGCGCCTCCATCCGCGCCGATGTCGTCAAGGAAAAAGCCGAGCGCGAACAGGCGGAAACGGAAAAAACGGCAGACGGAGACAAGCCTGCCGAACCCGAACAGGAGACACCCGAAAAAAGCTATGAGGATCGCGTACTGGACGAACTGGAGAAAAAGCCGACAGACGGGGAGAAGGCAGAACCCGAAAACCCTACGGCGGCTCGGACGGAGGTTTCCCCGGAGAGGACGGACGGTGTTCCGTCCGAGCCAAAATCCGAAGCCGAGCCGTCTGCGCCTTCGCACCGAGAAAACGGAGAACCTGAATTCCGCCCGTCCGTGAAAAAGAAAATCCGGCAGATGGAGGAGCGCAAGCGCACAGCGAGAACGGAGCAGAAAACGGCGGAGATTCCCGTTCCCGACGCGCCAAAAACTGCCCCCGTAAAACCGAAAGAAAGATGAGGAGAATCGTATGAGTGATCTGGAAACCCTGCTCCCGAAAAAAGGAGCGGAACAAGCGCAGGAGAAGCAAACGGCAGAAACGAAACCCACACAGAACAGCTTTGCCGAGCGCAAGCAGAAGTGCCTTTCCATGATTGAGGACGCCGCACTGGACGCCGTGGCGGATGCCAAACGCTACGGCGCATTTCTCGGCGTGGTCAGCCGCTTTGACCGCTATTCGCCGAATAACCAACTGCTGATCTTCGCCCAAAACCCGCAGGCAACCCAACTGAAGGATTTTGACGCATGGGCAAAGGAGGGCGGCACCGTCAAAAAGGGCAGCCACGGCGTGATGATCCTGACCCCGAAGGACTATACCGGAAAGGACGGACAGAAGCATCGGGGCTATGATGTCAAGTCAGTGTTCGATATTGTGGCGGTGGATGGCGTGACCCCGGAGTCGAAACCGGAGCGCAGTCAGCGGGAACTGATGAAAGCGGTTATCCATGCCTGCCCCGTGACCATCTATGTTGCGGACGATTACCCCGAACATGCGGAGATCGGCGCGTATTTCGACCCGCAGGAAAAGTGCGTGTATGCAAAGCCCGGCATGAGCAACGAGGAAATGTTCACCTCGCTCACGCAAGCGGCGGCACACGCAGAACTGGCAAGAACCGAGGGTGAGAGCTACCGCCCGCAGAATGCCGCCTTTGCCGCAAGGAGTATTGCCTGTGCATTGGCGCACCGGTTTGACATCCCCGGTGATTTGGTCGCCATTGAAAGTGTCCCCTCCGACCTGCGCGAGATGGACAGCGAGGAGGTGCGCGATAAATTGAAGCAGGTGCAGGGGGCGGTCAGGGAAATGACTGCCCGGATGCTCGATTCGCTCGGACGCGGGCAGGAGAAGAAACAGCCGCAGGCGGAAAAGCAGGGGAGGAACGCAAGGTGAAGGAGGAAACCACAATTCTGGAACTGAACGATTACGAAAAGCGCGTGCTGATTGAAGCCCTCAATGACCGCAGGAACGACCTGATTGAAAGTGACCGATGCCCCTACGATGTCAGCGACCTCTTGCTTCGCGTCATCGACGCACCGACCAGAAAGAAGAAACGGGACAGGGACGCACGATGAGAAACACGGAAGAAAGGAAAATAGGAACAGTGGTGTTCCTTGCCATCGGTGCAGTTGCGGTCCTGTGGCTCTCACTCCTGATTGCCCCGTGCCTCGGCGGGGGACTTCCGCAGATGATTCCGAAATTGGGGGATGCTCTGTCGCATCCCTTTCGGCTGTCGTTTTGCGGGGCGTCAGTTCCTACCGCATTGATCCTGCTTGCCGTGTACGGTCTGGTTATCCTTGTTTGCCATTATACCAAGCCGAACTACCGCAGGCGGGAGGAACACGGTTCCGCCCATTGGGGGAAGATTGCGGACATTGACCGGAAGTACCGGCAGGAGCCACCGGAGAGCAACAAGATTCTGACACAGCACATCGCCATCGGGTACGACACGCACAGCCACCGCCGAAACCTCAACACCCTTGTGGTCGGCGGTTCGGGTGCAGGTAAGACCCGCTTTTACGCAAAGCCGAACCTGATGCAGGCGAATACCTCTTTTGTGGTGACAGACCCCAAGGGCGAGCTGCTCAGGGACACCGGATACCTGTTGGAGAGCGCCGGATACAAGGTGCGGGTGCTGGATCTCCTCCATATGCGGAGATCCCACGGCTATAACCCGTTCGTCTACCTGCAAAGCGACAATGATGTCCAACGCCTGGTTACGAATCTGTTCAAGGCAACGATGCCGAAGGGAAGCCAGACAAACGACCCGTTCTGGGACACGGCGGCATCCATGCTCCTGTTGGCACTGATGTATTACCTCTGGTACGAAGCACCCAAATACGAGCAGAACTTCGGCATGGTCATGGAACTGTTACGGGCGGGAGACATCCCCGACGAGGAGAATGCCAATGCCATGCCAAGCACGCTTGATGAGTTATTTGCCGAACTGGAGAGCAAGAACCCCTACCACATCGCCGTGAAGTATTACAAGGCGTACCGTTCCGGCTCTGCCAAAACGCTGAAATCGGTACAGATTACGCTGGCGGCGAGACTGGAGAAATTCAACCTTGACAGTCTTGCCGCCATGACGGAATACGATGAACTGGATCTGTCCCGCATCGGGGAGGAAAAGACCGCTCTGTTTGCCATTCTGCCGGATAACGATACCAGCTTCAATTTTCTGGTGTCGATTCTCTATACGCAGTTGTTTCAGGCGTTGTTTTCTTCGGCGGACACCAGGCATGGCGGAAGTCTGCCGGTTCCGGTGCATTTCCTGATTGACGAATTTGCAAACATTTCTTTGCCAGATGACTTTGATAAGATCCTCTCGGTTATGCGTTCCAGAGGGATCAGCGTCAGCATCATTCTTCAGAATATGGCACAGTTGAAAGCCCTGTTTGAAAAGCAATGGGAATCCATTGTCGGAAATTGCGACGAGTTTGTCTACCTCGGCGGAAACGAGCAGTCCACACATGAGTATGTCTCCAAGCTGCTCGGCAGGGAGACGATTGACACCAATTCCTACGGCAGGACCGACGGTCTGCGCGGGAACTTCTCCACGAACTTTCAGGTGGCGGGGCGGGAACTGCTGACGCCGGATGAGGTGCGGATGCTCGACAACCGCTATGCCATTGCGTTCATCCGAGGGGAAAGCCCGGTGTATGATCTGAAGTACGACATTCTGAGCCACCCGAAGATTGCCGAAGGACGGGACGGCGGTGCGGAGGCGTATGTGCATGGCAGACGGGACGATGCACCGGAGATCGTGCTGGTGCGTGCGGAAGACTACGGCGTGAGGGCGGCAGAGCTTCCCCGCATGGAGGAGATCATCGGCGAGTTTTACCCCAACCTTGCGGCGTATGACGAGAATGAAACGGCGAATTTATGTGCATTTTTGAAGGGAGGAAAAACGGAATGAAGAAAAACAAACGACGGATGCCGCGTGGTGCGCAAAAAGCCCTGAAACTTTGGGTGTTCCTTATGCTTGCGGCGGTCATGGTGTCGGCGCTTGCGCTGACCTGCTTTGCGGCGGAGGACGATCCGATTGAAGTGGTCAACAACCTCTCGGATTTCCTGTTCGGTCTTGTCCGGGCGGTCGGGATGATCATGCTCGGATTTGCCATTGTGCAGATCGGGCTTTCGCTCAAAAGCCATGACCCAAGTCAACGGGCAAACGGCTTTCTGACGCTCGCAGGCGGCGTTATCATCACCTTTGCAAAAGAAATCCTGTCCCTGATTACCGGCGGATGATGCGGAGGCGGCAGGATGTCTAACAACTGGATCGTGGAGAACATCCAAAACGCCCTCGGCACCTGGAACGATAAGCTGAATGAGATCTGGCGGCTCCTGACGGAGTCGCCGGAATCGTTTAAGGGCGGGGCGGTCTGGAATGTGATGGTGAATATCAACGGGACGCTCAAAGCGGTCGGGTATGCGCTTCTGGTTCTGTTTTTCCTGATGGGCATCATGAAGCATTACAATTCCTTTTCAGAGGTGAAGCGACCGGAGCAGGCAATCAAGCTCTTTTTGCGGTTTGTCCTTGCGAAAGCCGCCATCACCTGGGGACTGGATCTGATGATGGCAATCTTCCGGATTGTGCAGGGTGTGATCGGAAAAATCATGACCGCATCCGGTATCGGCGGGCAAGGCAGCATCTATCTGCCGGACAGCATGGTGCAGACCATCGAGGACTGCGGCTTCTGGGAGAGTATCCCGCTGTGGGCGGTCACGCTGATCGGCAGTCTGCTCATTACCGTGCTGTCCTTTGTCATGATTCTGACCGTGTACGGGCGCTTCTTCAAATTGTATATGTATGTCGCCATTTCGCCCCTGCCGCTTGCGACCTTTGCAAGCGAGGAGACGGGACAGGTCGGAAAGAGCTTCATTCGCTCGTATATCGCCGTCTGTCTGGAGGGCGCAATCATCGTGCTTGCCTGCATCATCTATTCGCTGTTTGTGTCAAGCACACCGTCGGTCAACCCGAATGCGTCCGCTGTCAATCAGGTCTGGACTTATGTCGGGGAGATTGTATTCAATATGCTGGTGCTGACAGGAACAATCAAATTGTCGGATCAGGTGGTTAAGAACATGATGGGGCTGTAAGGAGGAACTATGGAAGTTAAGATAAACAGGGAAATCAAAGATTACAACGAAACAATCTTTTTCGGGTTATCGGTGCGGCAGTTTCTGTTCGCGCTTCTTGCCTGCGGAGCGGCGGTCGGGGTGTACTTCGGCTGCCGTTCCTTTTTGGGGACGGAGGTTCTGTCCTGGCTCTGTATGCTGGCAGCAGTGCCGTTTGCGGTGTTCGGGTTCGTCCGCTATCAGGGCATGACGGCGGAAAAGCTGATTGCCGCATGGATTCGTTCGGAGGTTCGGATGCCACGAATACTTCTATACCGTGGCGATCACAAAAAACAGGAGGGAGAAGTTTGAAAATGGGGCTTTTCAGGACAAAACAAACCATCGAACCGGATGCTGTTCCGACAACCGTCGAGGAGGCGATTCCGGTGCAGGATTTTTATGAGGATGGGATTGCGTTGGTCGGGCGTGGGCTTTGGTCGAAAACCTTCCGGTTCTCCGATATCAACTATGCCACGGCTTCGCGGGAACGCAAGGAGGAGCTGTTTCTTGGATATTCCGCTATCCTCAATTCCTTTGACGCAGGGGCAATGACAAAGATCACGGTCTGCAACCGCAGGCAGAGCCAAAGTCGGTTTGAGAAGCAGAACCTGCTCCCGCTCCGTGGCGACCGTCTGGATCGTTACCGCGATGAATACAACCGGATGCTGACCGAAAACGCAGAGCAGTCCAGCGGCATCACGCAGGAGAAGTATCTGACGGTCACGGTGCAGAAGCCGAATTACAACGAAGCCAAAAGCTATTTCAACCGTGTGGAAAGCGAGTTTGCGGCGCTCTTTCTGTCACTTGGTTCTCGCCTGGAGCCGTTGGATGCCGCCGAGAAGCTGCGCGTCCTGTTTGATTTCTACCACTACGGCGCGGAGGACGATTTTCTCTATGAGCCGGAGCGCTACGGCAGGCGCGGGTATACCTTCAAGGATGCCATCGCCCCGGACAGCATGGAGTTCCGCTCGGACTGTTTCAGAATCGACGGCAGATACGGTCGGGTGCTGTATCTGCGGGACTATGCGAATTTTATCAAGGATAGTTTCCTTGCCGAGCTGACCGACATCGACCGTGGGCTGATGTTTTCCATCGACTGCAACCCGATTCCGACCGATGAAGCCATCCGGCAGGGAGAGGGGAAACTGCTTGCCGTGGAGACAAATATCAGCAACTGGCAGAGAAAGCAGAACCGCAATCAGAATTTCTCCGCCGATGTGCCGTATGACATGGAGAAGCAGCGGGCGGAAAGCCGGGAGTTTCTTGACGATCTGGTGTCAAGGGATCAACGCATGATTCCGTCCCTGATGACGCTTTGCCATACGGCGGAAAGCAAGGAACAGTTGGATGCCGACACCGAATCCATCCGCCAATGCGCAAGAAAACACCTCTGCTCGATGAATGTCCTGCGGTGGCAGCAGTTGGAGGGACTGAATACCGTTCTGCCTTACGGTGTTCCGAAACTCTCCATCCGCAGAACCCTGACGACCGAAGCGCTTGCGGTGTTCATGCCGTTCCGGGTACAGGAAATCTGTCACAGGAACGGGATTTATTTTGCAAACAATGCCATCAGCAAGAACCTGATGACAGTCAACCGTGCGGAACTGCAAAACGGAAACGCTTTCATCTGCGGTGTCTCCGGTTCGGGCAAATCCCTTCTTGCCAAGCAGGAGGCGATCAGCCTGTATCTGTCAGACCCGAACGCAGATATTCTCATCATTGACCCGGAACGGGAGTACGGAAAAATCTGCGATGCCCTCGGCGGGGAGACAATCACCGTTTCCGCCGCAAGCCCGCACCATATCAACGCTTTGGATATGAGCCGTTCCTATGGGGACGAATCCAATCCGGTGACGCTGAAATCCGAATTTCTTTGTTCCCTCTGCGAAGAAGCGGCGGGAAAGCTGACGGCAGGACAAAAGTCTGTCATTGACCGTTGCACCGCAAGCGTGTACAGGGAGTATCTTTACAGCGGATGCACGGGAAAAGTCTCCACGCTGAAGGACTTCTATGAAGTCCTCAAAGCCCAGCCGGAACCGGAGGCGCAGAGTGTGGCGCTTTCGATGGAACTGTTTATCAACGGCACGCTCAACACCTTTGCAAAGGAGACCAATGTGGATACGCAGAACCGCCTTCTTTGCTACGACATCCACGACCTCGGCAAAACACTGATGCCCATCGGAATGTTGGTGGTGCTGGATAGTATTCTGAATCGGATTACGGCGAATCGGGAGAACGGGCGAAAGACCTATGTTTTTCTTGACGAAATCTATCTGCTGTTCCGTCACGCGTATGCCGCCAACTTCCTGTTTACGCTCTGGAAGCGCGCCCGTAAGTACGGGGCATTTATCACCGGCATCACGCAGAATGTGGAGGATCTGCTCCAGTCGCATACAGCGAGAACCATGCTTGCCAATTCCGAATTGGTTGTCATGCTCAATCAGGCGGCGACCGACAGAGCGGAGCTTGCGGCGCTGATGGGCATCTCGGACGCGCAGATGTCGTATATCACCAATGCGGAAGTCGGACACGGGCTTGTCAAAATCGGCGGCGCACTGGTGCCGTTCGTCAACCGGATGAAAAAGGGGACGGAGTTGTACCTCCTTTGCACCACAAAGCCGGGCGAGTGCTGATTCTGTAAAAATAACAAAAGCGGTAGCAATGCCGCTTTTTTGACGGAGAAGGGATATGAGCAAAACAAAATATTATGTGGTATCGCTGTCAGGCGGAAAGGATTCCACTGCCATGCTATTGCGGTTGTTGGAGGAGCATCGACCGGTTGACCGGATTCTGTTTTGTGATACCGGTCTGGAGTTCCCGCAGATGTATGAGCATCTGACCAAACTGGAGCGGTATATCGGAAGACCCATTACAAGGTTGAATGCGGAACGCAGCTTTGAATACTATTTCTCGGAATATCTGCCGAAACGAAGAAATCCTGCTTTACAGCAATACAAGGGGAATAGTTGGGCAGGACCGAGAAATCGGTGGTGTACGGGGCTTTTGAAAACGAAGGTTGTGAGCGCCTATCTGAAGGAACTGAAACGAAACTATGAGGTGGTCGAATATATCGGAATTGCCGCAGATGAACCGAAGCGGGTCAGGCAAGCAAGCTATCCGCTTGTGGAGTGGGGCATGACGGAGCAGGACTGCTTGGCGTATTGTTATGCGCACGGCTTTGATTGGGGCGGATTGTATCGGATTTTTCACCGCGTGTCCTGTTGGTGCTGTCCGTTACAATCCTTGTCTGAATTGCGAAAGCTGTATGCGCATTTCCCTGAATTGTGGAATCGGTTAAAGGCATGGGATGAGAGCACATGGCGGCAATTCCGGGCGGATTATTCCGTAAAAGAACTGGAAATCCGGTTTGCGTTGGAAGAGGAATGGGAGACGGAAGGAAAAGGCATTCGGAACCGTGCATTTTATGATGCTTTGCGCGCACGGCTGTCCGACTGCAAAAAGGTGGAAGGATGAAAATCAAGACAAGGGATGCTTTGCGCGGAACGGCTCGGACGCTTGACCGAACCGTGAAAGCGACCGGCAGGGGAGCAGGGGAGGCACAGCGGCAGGCAAGCGAGGCGGCGCAGTCCGACCGCCGGAGTGAGAATGAATACGCCGGCAATCAGGTGCAGAACACCGAAAGAACAGCCGCAAGAGCCGCCGTTTTCGGAGCCGACCGTTTCGGAAGATGGGGAATGCGGCAGACAGGGAAGAATATCCGGAATTTCAGGAATCGCAAAATGAAGGTCAGGTCGGTAAAAGTGAAACGGTTGACTGCCCGGACAAGAACAGCATTACAAACTTCAAGGAAAGCGGTCAAGGGAACTGTGAAGGCGACAAAAGCAACGGCAAAAGGGTCACGAAGGGCAATACAGGCGGTCAAAGCGGCTGCCAAGGTGACTGTAAAATTCGCAAAAGTAGCGGCGAAGGCGATTGTTGCAGCGGTGAAAGCAACTGTAGCGGCAGTAAAAGGAATTGTTGCCGCCATTGCCGCCGGAGGATGGGTTGCGGTTGTTGTGGTTCTTTTGATATGCGCTGTCGGATTGGTGTTCGGAGGCGTGTATAGTTATGTATCAAAAGAAGAAGCGGATTCAGAGCGTTCCCTGTATCAATTGGTATCCGTTGCCGAAAGCGAGTATTATGACGAAATTGAACGGTTGAAATCGGAGTATGCGTATGATCTGTGTGATACAACCGGAACCTGTGTTGACCGTAGACTGGCGGTGGTCGCATATCTTGTAGAACGCAATTTGATCGGTCAGAATATTGTGTTTGACGATGCGAGAAGTGAGGACTTCAAGCAGTTTTATCGGTTGTTGCACACATCGACGCTGCATTCAGAAACAGTCCTGCAAACGGAGACCGTATGGGAACAGCAGGAGGACGGAACACTTGCACCGGTCGAGAGAAAAGTGGAGAAAACAAAGCTGTATGTAAACATTACTTCGCTAAATGCGGAGCAGATTGCCGATTATTTTGATTTTGACGATGGCGAAAAGAAGTGTTTTGAAGGATTACTTCAGGTGAATTTTGAATAGCTGATGCGTTGGAATATGAAAGAAGCCCGAAATCCCATGTTTGGGCTTCTTCGCTTTACATGAGGGCGTCTTGAAAAAAGAAGAAAAATATGGTATAATTATAAAAGAAACGGAGGGACAATGATGAATCAAGAACTATTTGACCTCATGCAACAAATGTATTCGCCGCTTATTAGAGATATAATCAACTCTAATGTAAGATTTTATAGGACAAGTCAAACGATAAAATGGCAGTTTGGATATGATGACCGGGTTTCTATTTTTGCGTGTTGTGATAGGAAGACGAATATACTTACCGTGAATATCAAGGCGGTTGATTCTGCATATCGAGAAGATGAACCGCTGCAAATCGAATACTTCCTTTTACATGAAATCCGGCATATCTATCAGCATTTGGAAATTGAAGATTTTCGGAAAGATCCATCAAAATGTTGCAATTCGGAGTTTGCAAAAAAGTGGGCGGAAGAAGAAAAAAGTTATATAACGGCACTGGATAGCGATGGTGATGAAAATGAAGGTTATTTTACGCAGGATGTTGAGATGGATGCTTATGCGTATGCCTTTGCCGTTATGAAATATAAATATGGCGAGATTAAATATTTGTATGTTCCGGAAGCTTATAAAAACGGGGAATTTAACAATATAGTAGACGAGTGGATAGAAACATTTAGAAACGAGATGTTGTAAATTGATGCCACAACAATATAAGAAGCGTCAATTGAATATGGAGGATTGCCATGACAAGACTGGAAGAATTGATTGCGGCATATAGAAATACAATGCCATGTGTAAAACTTAATAGAACTATTTTCTTCGACGAATCAAATAACTTTCGTAAAGGGGTAATTGGTACCGAGAAGGATAACAACGAAGATTTGGAAAATTTATATTTTACATTGGGTGGTATTGCTACGAAAGATCCGATAAACTTTCCGGAACTTTTAGATTATATTGGAGCGAAGCAGATTCCAAGGGATGCAAAGTATAAATTTTTCACACTAAAACACAATGGTTTTACTGAAGCTATTGCGCAGCCACGATTAAGGAAGCTCTTCGAATATCTAAAAGAAAAGGATATTGTTATTCATTTTGCAGTTGAACATTATTTTCACTTTGCACTGGTGGATATTCTCGATTCTCTGATTGAGGAAGATGATGCTAATCAATATGCGGCGTTATGCTTTTATAAAGAGCTACAAAGTGATATGACCGAAGTTCTTTATGAAGATTTTGAGTTGTTACATAAAATCCTTGTTAAATATGAGTTCCCTAATATACCAAAAGGGAAAGCAAACGATTTTATCAGAGCAATATTGGATCTGTATACGACTAATTTAGATAATTATAATATGGATGATCCAGAAAACTTTACAAAAGAACTGCTACGGCAAATAATCAAAGCAAAAAGAAATAAGGGCAATTTGGTTTTCTTGGAGGAAAATCAACCTTTTGTGATTTCAGAACGACCGTATCATGTATATCTTACCAGAATGTTTAATTTTTGCGATAAAAAAATATTTGATCGGGAACCTTCAATAGAAGCTGAGATTCGCAAGATGGATGATAAATATGAAACAAAATTAAATGCCGAATTTTCAGATTCGGAAAATTGGCGCGAAATACAAATAAGTGATGCTATTTCTGGCTTTGTTGGTCGGTTGTATAATTTTCTTAGCAAAACAGACCATTTACATATTTGGAATTTTTCGCAAGCGTTAGATAAGGAATCAGAAAGCTATAAAACGCTAAGGGCATTTTTTGATTTAATGACAAGGTCAAATGAAGTGTCAGAAGTTTGCTTTATGAAGACAAATCCATTGTTTATAGATAAACGATTTGATTTGCTGTGTAATGCAATTGAAAACAAATAAGAATGAAGAAGTCAACTAATTGAATGTTCATAACAAAAAACCTCAAACATCGCGTTTGAGGTTTTTTGTTAATAAAACCTCCTTTGAGTGGTGCAGCGTAGATTCATCTGCCATTGACACTATCATTATAGCAATCCGAATCTCATAGGCCAAATGTGCAAACAAGGTTTTACGCATTAGATTTATCTATCAGTTCCAAGTATTCCAGAATGTTGAGCTTCGGGATTCGATAGCGGCGGCCGACAATGAAACTTCTAATTTCCCCAGACCGTAAAAGCCTGTAAGCGGTTTTGTCGCAAATACCGCCGAGCATTTCACGCATCTGCTCAACATTGACTACATCGGGATAATCGGCAAATAGCAGTTTGTAGGCTGTTTGTGATTCCATAGGCAGCCTCCTATCTGTTTTTCGGGATAATCTCGTAGTCGTACCCTGTACGCTGATTACAGTAGGTACAGGTGTCTTTTTCGGTTTGCTGCGGGTCGATCCGGCGTAAAGAATAAGCGCCCGAACCGTAGAAATTGTCGGCACAAGCGCTGCAAAGACAAAGAATTAACTTTTTCGGTATGCTCTCAATCAGACCGATACTGACGGCAAGAGCATGATTGATACCGCGGATATGCTTATCGGACAGATGACCGATAAAGTCACCCAAACGGCGTTTATCAACGGTTCGCAGTTGTTCAAGCAAAACAATAGAGGGCAGTTCTAAACCGTCCTCTGCGTTGATGTAGTAATGGGTAGGCAACTTCGGCTTTGCGTCCGTTTTGCTTGTGACAGAAGCAATGATAACGGTGGGACTGTGCTTGTTTCCGACATTGTTTTGGATAATGACAACGGGACGATAACCCTCTTGTTCCGAGCCGATCCCTTGTCCCAAGTCAGCGTAATACATATCACCTCGTAGATATGTTTGATTCATAATGTTTGACCTCCTTTGAATTTAAGGCGAATATTCGCCCATGTAGGAAATCAAACAGCGGCACAGAATTAAGGTCAGGAAGATACAAACATTCTCCGTTTCAGCAGACCCGTCCCGCCGTATGATTTCATATTTCAAAAACGATCCTATTTGTCCTCGACACCCCGGATCGTTATGGGAAGTCATCAAACGGCTGGCGGCTCACCAGCTCCACGGGAATCTCACCCCCGGTAGGTTCTCTATCGGCTGCTCTCATTGCCTGCGACGGCTCACACACGAAAAATGCTGCTCGCTCGGACTGTGACTGAACAGGAGTATCATTAGCCCTATTGCTTATCATCGCCATACCGGGAGCCTCCCGATACTTATAGCCGGCTGTTTATCGCTCCTTGCCGGAAATCAGAAAGCCAAAGACCGTATAATCAAAATAGGTGTAATCTCGTTGCTTCTGTTTTCCGCAAATCGTGGCGCAGCCGCTAATGTGGCTTATGCTCATCACAATAGCAATAGGAATGTGTTTGATGAATGGGTATTCAGTTGTAAAAGAGCAAACCCATTCACCGCACAAAACGGAAAACAGGCAGAGAGTTTTCGTACCTCTCCACCTGTTTCCTCACTTAAAGCCTAAAACACAGGGACTATTTCAAAATTTTTTTCAAATTATTCAGAGCGGCATAAATCGAATCCTGCACCGTCTGATATTTGCATCCCTCCATTTCTGCAATTTGGGAGTATGTAAGTCCATTGAAATAATACAGTATGAGCCTGCGCCGTTGTGTTTCGGGCAGTTTGTTTATAGCGTTGTGCAACGCCTCATACCGCATATTGCGAAGAACCGCATCCTCAACCGATTCCGGGAGAACAAACGCCCGGTCATATAGAGTAGCTTCGGTAAGCTCTGAATGCTCGTAATGCCGATCCACTTCATTAAGAAATGAAAGATCGTCCAGTTCAAAGCAATTCAGAAGCTCAAACAGTTCTTTATTTATCAGCAATTCCCGCAGTACACCTTGTCCGTCCCGAAAGGAAAGATAATGCTTGTCCTGCCGTTTGGAAAGTGTATAGGGGTTGTCTTTGTCTTTTCTGCGTTTTGGACGCTTCTCGTCCATAGTCGTTTCCTCCGATCAATCTGAAATTTGAGAAATTCAGATTGACGGAGGCGGTGAACGGCAACGTGGTAACGGGGTTTTGCTATATACAAAAACGCACCTGCATAACGGCAAAAATCGCCGTAACACAAGTGCGTTGTATTCTGTGTCAGATAAAAGGTGGTCTGTGGGTTCAGGGCGCGAGCCACAATATCCCGATGAAGAATTTAGACTTTTTTTGACCGTGTACCATCGGGGTGTAGGCGGTCTAAATCATACAATCATATTCGCTGCTTATAATCAGCAGCGAAGCGTTGGCGGCAGTCCAGCGCATAAAAAACCTCCAAACCAAAACGCTGAATTGGAGGGATAGGCATAACTACACACCCCGGCAAAACCTCGTTTTTTTATTTGTCGGGGCTGTTATTCTATTCAGTTCAATAATTTACGAACTGCCCGTTCATTTATAATTGAATTACCATGCCATTATCAACATGACATAATTAGGTACAATTATATGTGGAGGTGAACCGACAGTGCATAAAGAACCTGAAACGCTTGGAGAAATCCTTAAAACTGCTCGTATGCGTGCCGATATTACAATGGAAACGCTGGCGGAAAGAGTTGATATTACCGAGCGATACTTATATCGGATTGAGAACGAGGGAAAGAAACCCAGTTTTGATGTCCTCTATAAACTCATCCGGGAACTTGCAATACCAGCGGATTCGATTTTCTATCCCGAAAAGCCGTCCAAAGATTCCGAAATAGAAAATCTTGTCCGTATGCTTTACGGCTGTAATGAGCGTTCAATGGAAATTATCAAAGCAACCGTAAAAGCCACATTGGAAAGTCAACCAAAAGAACAATCATAAAGCTGCTTTTCAAAAAACAGAGCCGATGATCTGCGAGGTATCTCACAGGTCATCGGCTCTGCGTCTATGCGTCCGGCTCTTTGATGACAACTATATTCAAATTTTCAACTTCGATCAAACTTTCCTGCTTGCATTTTGGACAGTAGAGAGGAAAATTCTTTAATACCGTGTCCTCTCTGATTTTGTCACGCGTTTTACTGCCGCAAGCAGGGCATAAAATCCAATGCTCATTTTTCATTGCGCCACCGCCTTTTCATACAATCATTTTTACATCATCACACAAAATCATTTCTGACATCCGCAATAATATCTCCATTTTTGATTTTCCATAATCCATATAGCGATGTAAGAAACATAATAAGGAACATAGCCAATGAAGATATTACAAATGCTCCAAGCGGAAATACAAAATCAATTACCGCTCCGACTACAATGCTTTTATATATCAGATAGCATAACGGCAAAGAAGAAATGCCGCCGATTAAGATCGCAAGCAAACCATTCCGCAGGTTTTCGATGCAGAGCATAGCAAACAGCTTATTTACCGTCATTCCTACCGAACGCAATACCGCAAATTCACGCTTACGCATATTGAGGCTCGTAGTTATGACATTGAAAACATTTGCACAGGATATTACGGTCAAGAGAATTAAAAAGGAAGTTGAAAACAGCTTTATCATTGCGGCAAAGTTTCTCTGCGATTCATAGCTTTCAGCAGAACTGAATATTGACACATCTTCGGCAAGACCAACGCTCGTTAAATAATCCGTTGTGTTTTTTTGAATGTTCGCATAGTTTGGGGATTGTATCATTATTTCCTTGCTTGTGATTTCTGCATTAAACTCAGGCATACGGCTTTCGGGAATCAAAATACTGATGCCTCCGTAATTCGGTCTGAATTCAAGCGGAAAGTCATAGTTGCCAACCGTAAAATTAACGCTGAAAAAGGTATCGTAATAATTCTCATAATCAAAGCGGTCATTTGGATTTGCGTTAATATCTTGGCTGAGCCGTTCACTCGCTGCTTCACTCATATAACGCACATCGGCGTGATAGCTTCCGTCTTTCAAGATAGGAAAACTCGTGCTTTTACTATCCTCGTCGATTTCATCATAAAAGGCACTCGCATAAACGGAATTATCATTTTTAAGTCCATTTTGCGAAAGGAACTCGGAATAGCGTTCATTTGAAATAATGAATATATAAAACGGAGCTTTATATAATTCGGAGCTTTCTTTAAGTGTAGCCCAATCCGAGCCTCGGTAGCTGTCAGTTATCCATTCCGAATCAAGTAAAACACTATGGAAATGTGAGGGACTTTCCGCAAACCAACCGACTTCATCAATGCCGTCCTGCGATTTTACAAAGCTGTATAGCTCATCAAATTCTTTCGTGCCAAACTCCATAGAATAGTTCATACGCAGATCGTAGCCTATGTTCTTCCGTTCTGCTTCTACAAATGAGAGCATATACAGGCTGAACGCATTTGCAGACACAAAAAGAAAGATACTGATTGCAAGCGAAAATGTTATTGCACGAAACGCTTTCTTTTCTCGTTTTATAGTACGCTTTGCAAGCAAATTTTCAGCAGAAGAAGTAAAGTTACTGCACTTTACTTTCATCACGCCTTTTTCACCTTTCAGATTGCCTATTATCGAAATTTTAGAAGCAGCGCGAGCAGGAACACCGGCGGATAGTAACACCAACAGATAACCGAAAATTGCTGTTATCATAAGCAGCCATCCGTTTATATGCAGCCGCATACCAATGTTCACATAGAGTACTTTCCCCATATATGCTCCGAAAATATCAAGCAACGCCCAAGAAGTCAAAAGACCGAGGACTATACCGATCGGTATCGCAACCGTCCCAAGTAAAAGAGCTTCGGAATATACAATCGTGCGAATATCTTTTTGGGTTGCACCAATCGAGGATAAAAGTCCGAGTTCTTTCGTCCTTTCGGAAACGGATATAGCAAAGGCATTGTATATCAAAGAAATTGCACCCACAGCGATGATAAGAAGCAAAGCGGCGGCAATCCCCATTATTAGGCTCTTAATACTCTCGCTTTGTGAAATCCCGAGATAGGAAAGCAATTCCGTGTGATACGAATATTCTGTTGTTTCACTTAAATATCGGCTTGCAAATTCGTACACCTCGTCTGGATTTTTAAGTGTAATGCGGAATACATCATTTTCGTCAATGGAGATCATTTGGGTGGATAAAACGCCCTCTGCCGCTTCAAGGTCTGCTATTTGTTCTGCGGTGGTGTTATACACGGCAATATGCCAATATCCGTCCTTTTCGATAATGGAATCTATCGCAGAATCGAGCATAGAATTTAACAGCGTAAAAATCGTACACACCATGAGGACGGACAATACAATTCCCATAAGTGTTATCAGCGTTCGCCCTTTATTTTTCCGCAAGCTCCTTGTTGCAAGTTTAATACAAACACCCATAGTTATCCCTCCGAGAGCTTACCGTCCTTGATGATAAGCATACGGTCTGCCAACTTTGCAAGCTCCAAATTGTGCGTAATCATAATGAGCGTTTGACCGTATTGTTTATTTGCACTCCCCAGAAGCTCCATTACCTCTGCTGCACTTTTGCTGTCAAGATTTCCTGTCGGTTCGTCGGCAAGCATAAGCGCAGGATTTGTAAATAAAACTCTGCCTATGGCACAGCGTTGTTGCTGACCGCCTGAAAGCTGGCTCGGCAGATGACTTCTTCGCTCTTTCATTCCAAGCGTATCCAGCAATCGGTCAAGCGTTTCTTTGTCGGTTTTCTTTTTATCAAGGCGGCAAGGGAGCGTTATGTTTTCCTCAACCGTCAAAGTGGGAACGAGATTATAAAACTGATAGATTAAGCCCGCCTTTCGTCTGCGATAATAGGCAAGCTCCTTTTCGCTCTTGGCATATATATCCTCACCATCTACATACACCTTGCCGGAGGTGGGGCGGTCAATACCGGCAAGGATATGTAACAAGGTCGATTTTCCCGATCCCGACGGACCGATGATAGAAACAAATTCGCCTTTTTCTACGGTAAAAGATACATTGTCAAGTGCTTTAACCTCTGCCTCTCCCGCTTGATATGTTTTGCATAGATTACAAACATTCAGTATCGGCATATAAATCATTCCTTTGTAAGGCTTTCTTGTATTTTAGCTTCTGCTTCATCAAGATTGGCAAAGCTGGTAATTGCACCGTCAAACAGATCAGCATTGAAACGAATAGCTCCGTCGGACAAGATAACAGCAAAATGATCTTCTCCGAACATAGAATATTCGCAAATATCGTCATAGTAAAAAGTTTTTCCGTTGATTTCCGCACAGCTCTGTTCTGTTACTTCTTTCAAAAGGAAAATGCCCTCTGTTCCATTCTCCAAATGCGAGATTACAACAGACGAGTCATTTGCAGAAGCGTTATCCACACATTTCGGCAGCAAAACCGTTACCGTGCTGTCTGCTTTTGCATTTCCCGAAATAACCTTTGTGATTTTTATGGTAGCAAGTGCTTTTTGAGCAATTTCACCTTTGCCGTAGTCGATTTGAATATTGCGTACTGTTTCTATTGTACCTCGTACAATCGTATCGCTGTAACTGTTAAAGATTTCTTCCGAGGTCAATGGGGCGGGCAAGATTGTTGTTTTTTCAAATTCGTCAATGTAGGTAATCTTAATTCCTTTGGAGCGCTCCAACTCAAAATCTCCTTTGGAAGAACAGCCCGTAAAAATAAGGGTAGCTGCGATCAGCAAGAGCGAGAGCGTAAAAATGGTCTTTTTCATAAGTTTTGCATCCTTTCATAATTTGTTTTAGGCTTTCATGCCTTACTTATATAAACACAAAAGGCGAAATATCGGATGCAAAAAAGCAGGCATTTTTCAAAAGAAAACTGCCTGCTTTGCGGTGCTGATTTCATATTGTTAATCAGTTACTATTTTTTCAAAATAGTAAAATTGCCCATCGCCCTGCAAAATGATAACCTCGTCACTATATGGATATATCTTGGCTCCGATGATACTGTCTTTGTCGATCACGCTATCTGTCTGTATAATGTCCGTTTCGGTTAAAATTCCCGTAAATAAATCCGGGTTCTGTTTTAAGTCCGAAATATTGTTAAGTCCGTATTTGTCAATAACCAAGCGATTTGAAAAATAACCGTATTGCTCATTTTCGTATGAAATAGTGATTGAATAAATCACTTCTTGAACTATATGTTCCGGTTCTTTATTGAGAACAAATACAGCAGTAATGCTTAAACTGATAATCAAAACAAAAGTGGCAGCTAACGCGCTTATCTTTCTAAAAGACCATACAGCAGCCGTTTTGTGTTTATTTTGATTTGTGCCGAGCGTTGCATAAACCTTTTCGTCAAGAGAAGTAAGGTCGTGCTTTTCTTCTGATTCAGACGAAATATTATCAGCCTGTGTTTCGATATACTGTTTCATTGCTTCTTTGATTTTTTTATCGTTCATATCCATCCTCCTTTAATCGAGCTTTCAGCAGCTTTTTTCCACGAGTGAGTTGTGATTTTACGGTGCCGTGCTTTCTGTTCAGAAAATCCGAAATCTGCGATGTGGATAATTCGTAATACAAATGGAGGATTAGCACATCCCGATATTCGGCAGGCATACTTTTTATATTCTGATAGATGATTTTACAGCTTTCGTCTATAATAACACTTTCAGCAATGCTTTCATCACTTGCAAATTCATACTCAATGTCTGACAAGGAGACCGTTTGAATATGTCTGTCCCGTATCATATTAAACGACATATGTTTTACCGCCATTGTCACATAATATATACAATCTTTGCTGTCAACATCTTTTATCGCATCTAAATTTCGCATAATCGGGGGGATTGTATTATGTACTGCGTCCTCTGCGTCCTGCGGATTTTTTAATATTTTCAATGCGACTGCATACATTGTGTTTTTATGCTTTTCATAAATGGCGGTCATTTTTTCAATTTCTTTACTCATACGACCTCCTAAATTATAAGACACTCTCTCAATAATCTATAACACGAAAAAAAGAATTTCGGATGCATTTTAGATAGTAGATTGAAAATTTATTTTTTCACTGTTTTTAATTCCTCAATAGCGTTCCTTTACTGCCGTATCGTATATTTTAACACATAAAAGTTAAGAAATATAGTCTGCGTTTTGTTTCCTGATAATTATGTACCAACCGCCCCAAAAAAGGCGGTTGATTTTTTAATACGCAGGCACTCCGTAACCGAGGAATTCATAATGCCCTACGGCATAATGATTTTTCCGGCAGGAATCCCCGGAATTGCCCTCTATGGTATAAATAATTCCGTCCTCAACTCGTTCGACAATTCCTACATGGTCGGATAGCCCGTCCTGCGGACCGGACGAACCCTTGTTGTTCCAATCGAAAAAGATAATCATACCCGGCGACGGCGTGGCGCTGTTGTCAATCCATTGACCTCTATCCTTAAACCATTGCACGCCGTTTGTGCAGCCTGCAAATTTCGGGATAATACCACTATCAATATACCCGCACTCATTCGCCGCCCACGAAACAAAACAGGCGCACCATTCCACACGGCTGTCAAAGCCATACCAACTCCAATACGGCTGACCGCCCACATTGCCAATCTGCGAGAGAGCAACGGAAACAATTTGTCCGTCCTCGGTGTAAATGCCATAAAGAACCGCGCTCCACATACTGCGGTTTTCTTCGGCAAGAAGTTCCGCAAGCTGCTTGCGCTGATCTGCATTGAATCCGAATTTATCTGCCATTTCTCCGGCGGTCTTATGAGCCACCGATATATACAGATAAGTCCGTGTGACCGTCGTTTTCGTTTCAACAATATTGCCGTGACCGTCATCCGTTTCGGTGATAATTTCCTCGGTCTTTGTTTCGGTTCGTGAGGATATGGTATTCATCTGCCAGAATATATCTTTTAGAATCGCTTTTTTTGAAGCGTCCATAGTGGCGACATCCTGCGGATTATTCGGATCGGTAGTAGTCTTAACCGCATAAACAGCCAAAACCTCCGGCCAGACGGCACGGGAGCCGGACATTTCCAAAACATCATAGGAGATATTCGTTTTGGTGGTGTCAAGCTGCGTTTGGTAATCGGTGTTGATTTCCTGTACCACGCTTTGCATTGTCATACTGCTTCCCGAATCCTCGCCCGAAAAAAAGATACCGAAACACGAGCCGACAATCAAGGCAATCAGGCATACCACAATGATAATCACAACGGCAACCCAACCGCCGGCGGCGATAGCGGAAATCAAGGCCTTTGTTCCGGCTATAATCGCCTTGACCGCCGCAACCGTGGCTTTGGCTGCCGCCTTTATCGTGGCAACGGTCGCTTTGGCGGTGGCTTTCGCCGCCTGTGCTGCCGTCCTTGCCGCTTTAGCCGAAGCCTGTGCGGTTTTTTGAGCGACTTTCGCTGCCTGTTCACTCGTTTTAATCGCAGTTCGGGCGGTCTGTTCGGCAGTCTTAACCGTTTTCTGTGCGGTCTTAACTGAACCCTTTGCCGTTTTAATTGTAGATTTACCCGTGGATTTTGCCGTCTGCTTGATCGTTTTTTCGCCACGCTCCAGCGTCTTAATGGATTTTTGAGCCTGCCGCTGCCGAAAATGCTCTTTTGCTTTGGAGATATTGTTTTTGGTAGATTGAACCCCACGGCGGCCTTGTTTGTCAAACTGCCGAACAGCCTCACGGGTGACGGTATCAGCACAGCCGGAAATACGGTCTGCGGCATATTCTTCGGCTGAACCCTCTGCAGAATAAACGCCGTGCTCCGCTTTGTCCTTTGTGCGGATATAGGCATCTTTCATCCGCTCTGCGGCAACCGCCGATTTATCAATCGTTTTTACTGTTCCTTTGACAACATTTTTTGTTTTGATGTCCGGCATAGCGTCACCTCCGATCCGAGCCGGGATAATTCTTTCCGTAAAGCAGCGTGAAACGCTTTGCTTCGGATATTGCCGCCTGCGGCCTGCCATTTAGCTTCAAAGACAAACCGGGCGGCAAGCTGACGGACAGAATAATTTTTGATAAAAGTCCTCCAAGTGCTTTCGTCCCATTCTTCAAGTTGCCGCCATAAATCCGGGAAATACCGATATAGCTTCCGCAGTTCTTCTAAACTTTGGAGCGGGCAGCACCAGCAGGAAACACGGCTGAAAATAGCCGTCCTTGTCGTGTCCTTTTTGCTTGTGTTGCTTGTCAGCGTGTTCGGTCTGGTTTCCAAAAAGCAGGACCTGCGCTATATGGCAAGCGAACTCATTGACACCGCAACCGTCAGCGGGAGCGTTGGGCAGGAGGTGCAGAAGCGGTATGCACAGTTGTGCGAGGAAACGGGATTGCACCCATCCGTGAACTGGACAGCGGCGTATTACGATGCGGCAACCGGAAAGGTCCAGCTTGGCGATGTCATTTCCGTTTCTCTGGAGACGGAGACATCCATCCTCGGCTTCGGCGGGGTGCTGTTTCCGGTGAAGCTGACGGCGACTGCTTCCGGATTGTCTGAAATCTACTGGAAATAGGGTGCGGCTATGAAAATATGCAAAAACAAAAACGGATTTTCCTATCTTCTTGTCTGCGTCATCACGCTCTTTGTTGCCATGTTGATTGTGGCAGGGCTGAGCTAAGGTAATCTACAGGTTGGATGATGAAATATCTTTTAGAAAATGCTCTCTTTTTGATGGCTGTAGCACAGACCATGGTGACTGCACAAATTTTCATAAGAAAGAGATACATTTTAGTGACACTTATTTTTGCAATCAGGAAGGCGTTCACTTTCATTGTGCTAAGCACCCGGAAATTGAACTGGAATCAGTTCCTGACGATTATAAAGTACAATTAACTTGTCCTAAGTGTAGAAATCAAATAGATGTCGACAGCATTGAGGTATTAGCATCTCGTTGCTTGAAGGTCTTAAATAGAGAAGTTTTTAAAGACGCAAAACTTATACGCACGGATGATTGGTATACTCCTGAAATTAAAGATAGGATAAAAACGGAATCAAATTACCGATTGGTTTCTAATATAAAAACTGATAAGGATGGAGACACAATCATTGTCCTTTATGTCAGTCATGCGGGTTCAAATGAAAAGGTTCAGTATTTTATTAAGCCTGAAAAAGGTCAATTAACGAGCGATCATAAAGATTTGGATCCAGCGAAGATAATTTCTAAAATTGAAGTTACGCTAAAGGATCGCGTCTTGACTCAGAAATACAATGAAGATCTCTAATTGAAAAAGCACTAAATAGGTTCGGAACCTGATGGCTCCGAACCTATTTTCTTATCTCAAAAATCTTGAATTACACTCGATCCCCCGCAGGTTATATCCCATCTCGATGAGGTGGGATATTTTTAATGCGATCAGATTGATGTCCGAGTTCATGGCACGGGCAATTTGCTCCGCATCATACTCATAATACTTGATGTAGTTAAGGATCTCTCTGTCATCCAGCGTAATGGTCGCCAGAATGATGTTCGCTTCATATTCCTGCCGCGTTGACATGTTATAGAGTGTGAATTCCGGGAAATATTGCAGGGTTTCCAGATCTTTTCGATGTGCCTGGTCGTGTCCGATTTCATGGCCGCAGACCAGAGTGGCTTCGCGTTCCGACAGATTCTTATTGAGAAAAATGCAGCGGTTTCGTTTAATGACCTTGTAGAACCCTTTCAGATTGCCGATTTCGCAGTTGTCGTAAATCTGAATGCCGAGACCTTCTGCAATGACAAAGGGGTCGCGTGTCTTAAAGCGCCGGACAAGTTTTTCGCCGATTTCGGCGCATTGCTGCTGATTCATGATTACACCCCCTTTACCAAGAAGTATGATACACGATGGACTGTACAATAAAGCGGACTTTTATTTGCAATACTTCTTCGGAGTGTATTTTTTGTTTTTCTCCTTCGCATCCCAATAAGCACGGTTGATGGCTGCCATGACGCCTTCTTTGGCGTTCTCGTCCAGGGTTCCGCCTGCAAACAGGGCTGTCACTTCGGAAACCAGCTCATTGACATCCCGCGCGGATTTTGCGCCGCCTTTTTCGTGTGCCTCAATCACAAAAGTTTCTTCACTGCCGAGCAGATATTCTGTGGTGGTGTGCAGGGCATCTGCAATCTTCTGTACCACTTCCATATTATTGGGCTTTCTCGTCCCCAACTCATAATTCTGAATGCTCCGTTCGTTAATGCCAACTGCGGAAGCCAGACCTTTTTGCGTTATTCCGGCTTGTACCCGCATGTCCCGCAAACGATCTTTGAACGCCATGATTCTCACTCCTCAAAAAAGATTTTTGTAACACGAACACTTTTTCGTGTAAATCTATTGACAACGAAATGATGTTCGTGTATAATAGAAGCACAGCACGAAATTCTGTTCGTGAATATAGTATAGCATACGAATGTTCGTGTGTCAATAGGAAAGACGAAAAAATGTTCGTGCTGCGCAAAAAATGTCCGTCAACAGTAAAGATTCTGACAAAAGCAGGGAAGCCCCAAAGAATACAGGAGGGAGCGGTTGCCGCACCTTCGGAAAAAAAGGAGACTGAACACTGTGAACCCCGAATGCAAGAATCTCGAATGGATTGCCCGACAGATGTACTGTCCCAATTGCGGGACTGTGATTACTTCCTATCAGCAGGGGAATATGACAAAGTTTGAATGTCCGAGATGCCGGACGGTTTCCGTGCGAAGCTATAAAAGCCGGAGGCAGGATGTGATTCTGCTCACCATACCGAAGGATCTGGTCAGAATATAGTCCGACTGTTTTTCTACAATATAAAATTGAATACTGCGAACGACGCAAGTGTGCCTGGCTGAAACAGTGCTAAGTTAAGTCGCGCTTGCAGGTCTCGCGTAGAAATTGGTGCGCGTCAAGCCGGTAGCCATTACCGTGAAGCCGCCGATAGATAGAACATCCTATGGGATAACTATGGGATTGCCTATCTGTCGGTGGCTTTTTTGCTGATCAGCAGATACCAACAATCAAGAACGCTCCCGACAGAGGAATCTGAAGGGAGCGTTTTTATGTTGTCCGGTTGGCAGACCTACATAGCGAGATACCCGTAATCTCCGATTTTTGATTTCAACCACAAATTCAAAAATCAAAAATTCAGGAGATTACAAAATGAGAAACGATTACAAGGTTATTTGCGAGAAGAAGTATTATGTCGTATTTACGGACGGTCAGGGAAAAGAGCAGAAAATTGAGATTTCCAAAGAAGTCGCACAGGTCATTCAGGGAGAACAAACGAAAGAGAATACCATTCGCCGGTCTGAGGAAAGACATACGGTTTCTTTTGACGCAATGGATTATGAGGGAGACTTTTTCGCTTCCTATGATTCTTATGAGCTGGACGGCGAAAAAACAGAGCTGTCCCGTGAAGAAAAGGTTCGTGCGGTACTGAAAGCCATGAAGCCGAGACAGGCGGAGCTTTTGCGACTGGTTTATCTTTCGCATTACACGCATGAGCGGATTGCGGCGGAAAAAGGAGTGTCAAGACCGGCAGTTACACAGCAAATCCGGACGGCGGAAGCGGCTTTCAAAAAAATATTTGAAAAACTTTTCTGAAAAACCTTACAATTGCCCCTTGTTTTGTCGGTATAGTGAGGGAACGAAAATTCCCCAAAAGAAAAACTGAAAACTGAATACTCATTTCATCAGCACATTACCTGCCCTGAACTGCGATGAGCGGTTCAGCCAAGTCCGAAAGGCGCGCCATGATCTCCCTTGAAAACGGAGGGAGCGATTCAGCGATACTTCGGATGAAACGGAGTTGCACTCCGTGGAGGGCGATGACCGGGGCGAGGGATAATGATACTTTTGTAGCCGAAAGGCGCAACCGGCGGAGTACCCGGCGGAGGTGAGATTCCTATGGAGCAGGTTCGCAACCTGCCGCTGATGAACTTCCCAAGATCGGCTTTGCCGACCGCACCTGGGGTGTCGAGGACAAATAAGGTGTGTAAACGATTCCCGGAGCCAAAGGAACACCTCACAGTGACATAGAGGAAACCTTCCGGGAATCCGGATACATACCGGAAATGCCGATACGGGAAGTCCGCAAGGATGGGAATTCGGAATCAGAAAAAGAAAGGGAAGTACACATGGAAAAGAAACTGTTTCACTATGAAGTCCGCCTCAGTAAAACCGAGAGTCGGATGCTTCACAACAACGCACATCTGGCGGGGATGCCATGCTCGGAATATCTGCGCACCCTGATCAAAGGTTTTGTGCCGAAGCAGATGCCGAACAAAGACTTTCACGATGTTCTTCAGCGGCTGAACAAAATCTGTTTGGAACTGTCGGAAGAACAGAACCCGAAACTTGTCAGAGAGATCCGCAAAACGGTAAAGCAGCTTCAGGAGTTGTATCTCAACATGGATTCCGTTTGTACGATTCAGTTTGAGAAGGGAGGAGATGCGGAATGACGAAACCGATGAGTCTTACAGGTTTTACACGGCGTGTGGAATATATCAAAGCCCACCGCAAGGATAAAAAACATTCCGAAAGCGCGGCGGTGGCACGAAAACTGAGCAGGCAGCTTCGGGAAGTGCTTTGCGATGAGCAGGACAACCTGAACCGTTGGCTGGAACGCCGCCCCTGCATTGTCCGTTCTCCCTGGGAAGAAGGCAGGGAACAGGAGGTCATGATCCGCAACGATACGGAAGCGCTCTACTATTTCCTGCTGTATTGCCGGAAGGTCAATCTCCGGGAGAGGATCAGCGAGGAGTTCGCCGATTATGTGGCGTATATCCTGAGCGTCTGCTACTGATCGGAGACGGTGCGAACCTCTCCGGAACCCGCACGGCGGGTTCCTACATAGCCGATGAGAATCGGTGAATATTTCCTTGGAGGAACACATGAAAGGATTTGTAAAAAGGGGAGAGGTTTACTACGCCGACTTCGATCCGACCGTCGGTTCCGAGCAGGGCGGTGTGCGACCGCTGCTGATTATCCAGAACGATGTCGGCAACAAGTACAGCCCCACAACCGTAGTTGTACCGATTACCAGTAAGGTCGGAAAGAAATCGCACCAACCGACCCATGTTCCGGTTCGGTGCGAGGGGCTTTCGATGAACTCCATGGCGCTGCTTGAGCAGATCCGCACATTGGATAAATCCCGTCTGAAAAGCCGCGTCGGAGAATTGGATGCCGAAACGATGAAACGGATTGAAACCGCCCTGTTGATCAGCGTGGGGATGAAGGAGGAGAGTCATGGAGGATAAAAGCAAGCTGAAACTGATTTATGAGGACGGCAAGCCCGTGATGAAAATGGAGAGCGACGGCGTGCGCATGACCTTCCGTTTTGCCGAGCAGGAGGCGGAAACGGATGTCAAAGAGAATATCGTCAATATCCTGACTTCGCAGTTTATACGGCGCACGGTTTCGGCTCCCTGATACGGTAAGCAGAAAAAACGGCTGATGCAAAAAGCGCATCAGCCGCTAAAGGATCGGTTATTTCAGAAGGTCAAAGAGATACCCTTCATCCGATTGATGTTTTCCGTGGGTCCGGTGATATTCGGTAATTGCCGCTACCAGGACATCGATTCGGTCGCCAAAATAATCGCTGTAAAATTCGGTGGAATTATCGTACTTTCTGCGATGATAGACTAGGTTTTGCTTGCAGAAGTCTTTGGGTTTCTGTTTTGACTTGACCTTTTCAAAATCGGCAACCCTGTTTTCCGCAATAATGAGAAGGATTTCAAGTTCCGGCTTGGTACAGAACTTTTTCTGCGCCTTGATCTCGGACGATAATTCTTTCGGAATTTTCAGCGCATCCGACATCTTATCCCCGATGCGGTAAATTTCAAGTTCGCCGTGATAGGCATCGAGTGCCGGCTTCAGTTGCGGAGATGCCAGTTGCCGCGCATGGAACGGACGCATATCGAGCAGATCATCCCGCGAAAACTTCAGCTTGCCGTGGTCGAGCAGGAGGTTCACCACCTTCAATTCATTCGGACCTTCGCACATGATGAGGATTTTCTTCATTTCAAGAACTCCTTTTTGATGCTCATCAGGTCGTCATAATTGACGGAAGTCTTGAAGGCGTCGTTATAGAACTGCCGGCTCTTGGAAAGTTCAACACGAATGTCGAAGTTCTCGTACATATTCTCAGCAACAATCTTCTTGTCGGCACGGCAAACCCAGATATTGTCCTGACGGTTGAACAGATCAAGCAGTTCACAGTAATGGGTGGAGAAATAGAGTGTCGCGTTGCATTTGTTGACCGATTTGTCTTTGTACAGGTTGATGATGTTTTCGACGAGCGTTTTGTGGAAATGGTTCTCGATTTCGTCGATGATCAGATCAAACCCGTATTTGAGTGAGGCAATTACGGTAACATACAGAAGCAATCCTTTGGTGGTTCCGCTGGACAGAATATGAATGAGTTCTTTGTCCGATACCGTCTTTTTCCCTGTGGTCAGAGACAACTCATAATTGTGTTCATCTTCCAACATGGTAAGCGACTTGATATTGCCGTCAAACAGATGCAGCACTTTCGACAGAACGGAAGGGGAGAGTTTATACAACTTCAACGCATGGAACATCAGGCGATAAGTGTTTGCGCCTTCGCCGTCCGAGTTGAAATAAACCGCTCTTGTTTCCTTCTTCTTCAATACGAAAAAGACGATGGAAGTGTCTTCGGGGAGAATGCCGATGTTTTCAACCGGCGTGAAATCGTCATCCGAAAAGATGGCTTTTGCTTTGGATTTATAATAGGTTTTCTCGGATAACTCCTGATGGGAGAAGGTTGCCTTGTTACTGAGGTTCTGAGAAGACGCGATATCCGTGGAGTACCGATAAATCTTCCCGTCATGGTAGAAGAAAAGAACCAGATGAATCCCGTCATAGGAGTAGTTTTTATCTTCCAAAGAGAAGTTGCCGAGAATGGAGTAAGCACAGTCAAGAAGATCAAGGAACGAGGTCTTGCCGGATGCGTTTTTTCCGATGAAAGCGACGGTGTTGTAGACAAACAACCCGTCTGCGATTTCCTGAAGTTCGTATTCTTTATCTTCCGTGGTTTTCTTGGATTTTGCGGTAAAGTCGAGGATGCAGTCATCCTGAATGTTCTTGAAGCCGGACGCTTTGATATAAAGTAATTTCATGATCTTACCCTCCGTGCTTATATTATACACCACAAAACGAAAATAAACAAGTACTTTGGTTAAATTTATCCGAAAATATTTGAAAGCGACATATCGCAATGCGATAGAACAAAAAGTGACAGTAAAATTGAGTGATAAAATTGCTTTGCTGAAAAATTCCCGCAAACCGATCCGCACATTTGTCAAAACGGGCAAAGAGCATTATACTGATAGGCACAGAGATTCCCGTACCGGAAAGGACGGGCGAGAGGAGACATAGAAAATGAAAAGAGTTTATTGTTTGTATCGGGTTTCCACAGCACAGCAGGTCGATGTGGTCAAAGACGACATTCCGATGCAACGGATTACCTGCCACGATTTCGCTGCCAGAATGGGATGGACTATTCTGGTTGAAAAGGAGGAGAAGGGTATCTCCGGCTTCAAAGTATCTGCTGAAAAGCGAGACGCCATTCAGGAGCTGAAAGAAGCGGCACTGAATAAAGAGTTTGATGTTTTGCTTGTTTTCATGTTCGACCGCCTCGGAAGAATAGAAAACGAAACACCGTTTGTTCTGGAATGGTTTGCCGACCACGGCATTGAGGTCTGGAGCGTCAATGAAGGACAGCAGAAGTTTGATCAGCATGTGGACAAGCTGATGAACTACATCCGTTTCTGGCAGGCATCGGGGGAATCCGAAAAGACCTCCATCCGTGTCAAGACCCGTATGCACCAGATGGTGGCGGAGGGGATATACACAGGCGGCAGTCTGCCATACGGATATATGCTTGTGGATAAGGGCAGAAAGAACAAGAAAGGGCAGGTCATGCGTGATCTTGCCATCTGCCCGGAGGAAGCGGAGGTTGTGCGCGAGGTTTTTCGGATGATTGTCGAGGAGGGATACGGAAGCCATCGGATGGCATCCTACCTCAACAAGAAGGGGCTCAAAACGCACAATGACCGCGATTTCACCAGCTCGTACATTTTACGTATCATGAAGAATGAAATCTATCGTGGATTTCTTTCCAAGGGCGGGGTGAAGTCAGAGCGGCTTGAGGACTTGCAGATCATTCCTGATAAAGTGTTTTTTCAGGTTCAGAATATCCTGGAGCAGCGCAATGTCAAGAATGACGAAAAGCGTCAGATCGCCCTGACGAATCGGGGAAAAGCACTTCTTTCCGGCAATATCTACTGTGGTCATTGCGGATGCCGGCTTGCCACCAGTCGCGGGATCATCCGATACACCCGTGCGGATGGCAGTCAGCGCAGCGATTCCCGTGGTCGGTATATTTGTTACCACAGGAGCAGGGGACTGAACGATTGCGACGGTGCATCGGTCTATGATTCCGAACGGATTGACCGGGCGGTGCTGAAGGCAATGAGCCAAATCTTTGCCAGTATCAGCGGGTGCCCCGAGGAGGAGAAAATTGAGCAGGCACAGAGAAAAGTGACGGCTGAGTTTTCCCTCCAAAAGAAACGGCTGGAAGATCAGATTCGCAAGGACACCAAGCAACTGGAAAGTCTGCGTAGTGAGATTGTAAAATCACTTGCAGGGGAGAGCGACTTTTCCGGGGAGGATTTGGCAACCGCCCTTCGCACACTGCGTGAGAAACTCGATGCCGAAACCAAGGAACTGGAGAAACTGAAAGCGGAGGAAGCCGACGAGAAACGGACAAACGATATGATTATCCCGGCATACCGGCAGTTCAAGACCTGGTCGGTGGAATTTGAAGAATCGTCTTTTGAAGCAAAGAAGATGATTGCCGGTCAGCTTTTCCGGAGGATTGAAGTACGCAAAGACTATGAGATCACTTATGAAATGAACCTGACTTACGCCAAGTTCTGCGAAGAATGGCTCCGGATCCACCAAACGATCACTGCCACCGAGTAATCGGTGGCAGAACTTTTATGGGGCGGGGAATATCAAAATATTCCCAATGTCTTGCAATTCACGGTGTTATGTGGTATAATTATATTATAGTAGATGCTTCATTTTTTACATAGATCATTCGGGTGCGCTTTTGGTGTAAACAGCCCCGACTGCCAGAGCACCTGACTGTTAATCAGGGTGTCACTGGTTCAAGTCCAGTAGGGGG
>ERZ780195.552-NODE-552-length-36984-cov-14.467410_pt1 | contig 36984 bp, 30 predicted proteins | sample MGYA00511017_ERZ780195 | MGnify/ENA primary metagenome ERZ780195 (study PRJEB29588, sample SAMEA2159974) | human gut metagenome | biome: human gut; feature: human-associated habitat; material: faeces | place: Denmark | collected 2008/2010 ...
CTTACGGGCAGGCAGCTCGGCCATGCCGCGGCGATAGACGATGTAGACCTCTTCCGCGCCCAGGCGCTTGGCGCAGCGCGCCGCGTCCATGGCCACATTGCCGCCGCCCACGACGGCGACCTTCTTGCCGTGGCGGATGGGGGTCTTGCTGTCTTCCTTATAGGCCTTCATCAGATTGATGCGGGTCAGGAACTCGTTGGCGGAGTAAACGCCCTTCAGGCTCTCGCCGGGGATGCCCATGAAGCGCGGCAGGCCCGCGCCGGAGCCGATGAACACGGCCTCGTAGCCATCCTCGAACAGCTCGTCGATGGTCAGCACCTTGCCGATGACCATGTCGGTCTCGATGTCCACGCCCAGCGCCTTGAGGTTGTCGACCTCCTTGTTGACGATGGCCTTGGGCAGACGGAACTCGGGGATGCCGTAGCTGAGCACGCCGCCGGCGACGTGCAGCGCTTCGAACACAGTGACCTTATAGCCCATGCGCGCCAGATCGCCCGCACAGGTCAGGCCGGCCGGGCCCGCGCCGATGACGGCGACCTTGTGGCCGTTGGCTTCGGGCGCCTTGGGGGTCTCGGTGGAATGCTCGCGATGCCAGTCGGCGACGAAGCGCTCCAGACGGCCGATACCCACGGGCTCGCCCTTGATGCCGCGCACGCACTTGGACTCGCACTGAGTCTCCTGCGGGCAGACGCGGCCGCACACGGCGGGCAGCGAGGACTGCCTGTTCAGCACCTCGAACGCGCCCTCGATATCCTCGTTGGCGACGCGCTCAATAAAGGAAGGAATGTCGATGCACACGGGGCAGGCGCTGACGCAGGGCTTGTTCTTGCAGTGCAGGCAGCGGCGCGCCTCTTCGATGGCCATCTCGTAGGTATAGCCGGTGGCGACTTCCTCGAAAACCTTGTTGCGATAATTGGGATCCAGAGAGGGCATGGGGCACTTTTTGAGGCTCATATTCTTCTCAGCCATGTTATTCAGCCTCCTTCTTGAGCAGCTCGCAGGTCTCTTCGCGCTTATGGGCCTCGAAATCGCGGTACATCGCGCCGCGCTTCATGGCCTCGTCGAAGTCCACCTGATGTCCGTCGAACTCAGGGCCGTCCACGCAGGCGAACTTGGTCTCGCCGCCCACGGTCAGTCGGCAGCCGCCGCACATGCCGGTGCCGTCGATCATGATGGGGTTCATGGAGATCACGGTCTTCACGCCGTACTTCTTGGTGGTCAGGCAGACGAACTTCATCATAATCACCGGGCCGATGGCAATGACTTCGTCGTAGTTCTCGCCCGCGAGGATCTGCTCCTCCAGCGGCACGGTGACCACGCCCTTGCGGCCATAGGTGCCGTCGTCGGTCATCATGAACACCTTGTCGGAGCAGGCGTTGAACTCGTCCTCGAGAATGACCAGATCCTTGCAGCGGAAGCCGACGAAGGAATGCACCTCCGCGCCTGCGGCATGGAAGGCCTGCGCGACGGGCAGCGCGATGGCGCAGCCCACGCCGCCGCCGACGATGGCGACCTTCTTCAGCCCCTCGATGTGGGTCGCCTTGCCCAGCGGGCCGACGAAATCGGGCAGATAGTCGCCCTCCTTCAGCGCGTTCAGTTCCATGGTGGTACCGCCGACGATCTGGAAAATAATATCCACCGTGCCCGCCTCGCGGTCATAGCCCGCGATGGTCAGCGGAATGCGCTCGCCGTCCTGAGAGGCGCGCAGGATGATGAACTGTCCGGCCTTCGCCTTTTTGGCGATCAGCGGAGCCTCGATGACCATCTTGGTGACGGTCGGATTCAGAGGCTGCTTCTTGACAATCTTAAACATGGATCCCATCTCCTTGCATTCGATTCAGATTCGCGTTGGCGAATCCTTGCATATACAGAAACCATCAGTTTCTATAATAACATGTCCGCGGCCAAAAATCAATGTCGGAATGTAAAATCCGCCACGAAATATATGCCACATTTCGATGAATCAATAGAAGAAAGAGCGTTTCACATTCGCGAAACGCTCTTATGGAGGTGCCACCCGGATTCGGACCGGGGAATGAAGGTTTTGCAGACCTTTGCCTTACCACTTGGCTATGGCACCGAATATAAAAAATGGAGCGGTAGACGAGACTCGGACTCGCGACCTCCACCTTGGCAAGGTGGCGCTCTACCAACTGAGCTACTACCGCATAAATGGTGCCTTGGGGCGGAATCGAACCACCGACACTGTGATTTTCAGTCACATGCTCTACCGACTGAGCTACCAAGGCACAATGGCGATGCGGAAGGGGCTCGAACCCTCGACCTCCAGCGTGACAGGCTGGCATTCTAACCAACTGAACTACCGCACCACATTTTGGTGGGAACAACAGGGCTCGAACCTGTGACCCTCTGCTTGTAAGGCAGATGCTCTCCCAGCTGAGCTATGCTCCCCGGTCGACCGTATCTCGCGGCGACGTGTATTATCATACAGCATAACCGTCCTTTTGTCAACCCCTTTTTTCTATTTTTTTGAAAAAAGTTTCTCAGGGAGCAAAAACCGCTCCATCGGAGCGTCCTTTCGATGAAAGCGCGCGCGACCGACGCCGCTGATCGCGCGCGCTTTCCCGTCTGAAAATCGAAAATCAGATCTCGTAATCGCAGGCCACCGACGCGCAGCGTACCTCGTGCATGCGCTTCTTGACCGGCATGTGCACCGGATGGGTCTGATACGCGTCGAACGCCGCTCGGTTTTCGAACACGGTGATCAGCGCCAGATCGTAGCTGCGCTCGCTTCCGAGGAAATCCGCGCCGGCCTCCAGGTCGAGCATGCCTTCGATTTTGCCCTTCATGCCGTAGAAGTTCTTCACCAGCTGCGGAATCTCGCTCTTGTACTCATCCTTGATCTTGAACATAACGATGTGACGAATCATGTTTTCTCCTCCTTCAATCATTTGCAATGGATCAGCCATTCGATCGCGCGGGCCATGCGGCCCGTCGGGTCGTCAAAATGTCCGCCAGGATTGCGCTCGAAGATGGTCTGCGCGCCGCGGGCATGCAGAATCTCCGCTGCACGGCGCGTGCAGTCCTCGATGGTTCGAAAGGCGTGGTTGCGTCCCTCCTTCTCCCGCTCGCCCACGGAAAAATACGCGCGTCTCGGCGCGGCGGGCGCTTTTTCCAGCCACGGCAGAAAGCTCTCATACCACATGGAACCGGAGACCGACGCGGCATCGTCGAAGGCGCCCATCCCGGCGGCGTACATGGCGAACAGTCCCGCCAGCGAATAGCCGGCGAGCATTCGCCGCTTCGGCGCGACGGGCAGCGCGGCCTCGGCCTCGGGCAGAATGTCCTCCGTCAGCCGCTTCAGGAACGCGTCCGCATCCCCGCCGAAATCCGCCCGGCCGCGAAAGACCGACGGAGCGGGCCACGGCGTGAAATCGTCGTTCCAGTCCGCGCCCGACACGCAGATCAGCGCCGGTCTCGGCTCGCGCAGGCGCTCGTACAGCGCGCGCGTCTCCCCCGCTTCCATCAGAACCACCGCGCAGATCTCCGACGCGCCCAGCGCCGTCCACTCAGCCATGCCGCTTGTCCGGGCGAAAGTGCACGTTCTCGGCATAGTCCTCGTGTGGAAAGAACATGTGATAGATTTCCTCCAGCGCCGCGTGAATTTCCGCGTTTTCCGGCGCGGACGCGATGGGCAGCGCCAGAATGACGTAATTGAAGCCGAACAGATTCAGCCACACGTCCGTGTGCAGGCACTGGCTGCGGTCGTAGAAGCGCATGCGCCGCTGGCAGCGCGCCTTTTCCGAAGCGTCCTCCACCAGATCGGGATCCTCCACCTCCAGCAGAATCGCGTCGCCCGGCACCACCCGGCGCAGCTGCGACAGAAAGCGCCCGCCCCAGCCCGCGTCCTGATGCTCGGGCAGCACGGCATAATAGTCCAGCATCCAAAGCTTCCGATCCGCCGTGCACGCCAGCAGCGCGTAGGCCAGCAGCTCCGTTCCCCGCCACAGGCCGTAGACCTCGTAGCGCCCGTCGGCGCGCATGCGCTCCAGCTGTACAAGCGGCTTCAGCTCTCCTTCGTGAAACTGCCGCTTCATCCATTCAAAAATCGTTCGAAATTCCTCGGCGCTCGCTTTGCGCAGCGTCGTCTCCGTCTGCATAAGTACCTTCCTTTCAAAATTCCTTCAAAAACGGCACGGCCTGTCCATGGTCGAGGCGCAGCTCGGCGTATCGCCCCTGGGCCAGCGAGCCGGGATTGACCAGCAGCACCCGCCCCACATAGCCCGCGAAGGGCTGATGGGTGTGTCCGAACAGCGCCGCCTGCGCGCAGGCCTCCTCGGCGTAATAGGAAAGCGTGGTCAGCTCCAGTTTGACATTGTATTTATCCCCGTGCACCGCCAGCAGCCGAACGCCGTCCATCGTCTGGCGAAGCTCCCTCGGGCAGTCGCGGCACAGATCGCAGTTGCCCGCCACGAACTGCACCTGCACGCCCGTCTCCTTCTCCAGCCACTTCGCGTCGGACTGGCCGTCGCCCAGATGGATAATTCCATCGAACTGCTCCGCGCGCACGATGCGCGAAAACATCTCCAGACGCACCCTGCCCCAATGGGAGTCGGAGATCACAGCCAGCCGCGTCATTCCTCGCTCTCCAGCTTCTCCAGCAGCAGCTGAATGGCCCGGGCGCGATGGGAGACCCTGTTCTTGCTTTCCGCGTCCGCCTCGGCGAAGGTCATCTGAAGATCCTTCGAATAGAACAGCGGGTCGTAGCCGAAGCCGCCCTCGCCGCGATAGGCGCGCAGGATCTCGCCCTCGCAGGCTCCATAGACGATCAGCGGCTCGTGACCCGGACGGCACAGCGCGATGGCCGCGCCGTAGTGGGCCGTGCGCGGCTCGGGCACGTTTTCCAGCTCTTTGAGCAGCAGCTGGTTGTTGGCCTCGTCGTCGCCATGCACGCCGCAGTAGCGCGCGGAATACACGCCCGGACGGCCGTCCAGCGCGTCCACGCACAGGCCGGAATCGTCCGCCAGCGTGGCGCAGCCGCACACGTCCATCAGCGCCTGTGCCTTGATGAGCGCGTTTTCCTCGAAGGTGGTTCCCGTCTCCTCCACGTCCATCGCCACGCCCATTTCGCGCATGGAGCACACGTCGAAGCGGTCGCTGAGCATGGCGCGAAGCTCCCTGAGCTTGCCGAAATTGTTGCTGGCCAGCACCAGCCGGGGCTTTTTGCAGATGACCTCGGCCCGCTCGCCCAGCGCGGCGCGCTGCGCGTCCATCAGCTCGCGCACGCCCGTCTCGGCCAGATCCAGCAGCCGGTTCAGCTCGCCGCGGGAATAGCACTTGCGCTCGCCGGTGCCCTGCACCTCCACGTAGCCCATCTCGCCCCTGGCGTCCCGGGTCATGACCACGTTCATGTCCACCTGGGCGCGGCTGTCTTGGGCGTATTCCAGATCCAGCACACACTGGCCGTCCACCACGCCCACGGACACCGCCGCCACCTGACGCACGATGGGCGAATCCACCAGCACGCCGTCGTGGAGGAGCTTGTCCACGGCCAGACACAGCGCCGCGAACGCGCCGGTGATGGACGCGGTGCGCGTGCCGCCGTCGGCCTGAATCACGTCGCAGTCGATGTAGATCGTTCGCTCACCCAGCCGGGTCAGGTCGCACGCGGCGCGGAGAGAGCGGCCGATGAGCCGCTGAATCTCCACACTGCGCCCGTCCTTCTTCACGCCGTCCCGGGCCTTGCGCTGGGGCGTGGCTCCGGGCAGCATGGCGTATTCCGCCGTGAGCCACCCGGAGCCCTTGCCCTTCAGGAACGGCGGAACGCCCTCCTGCACCGACGCGGTGCAGATCACCCGCGTCCGTCCGCACTCCACCAGCACCGAGCCGGCCGCCATTTCCGTGTAATCCGGGATCAGTCGAACCTGTCTGAGCGCGTCCGCCGCGCGAGACGTGTTTTCCATAAGATTTCTACCGCCTTTCGTATTTTGAAGCAAGTCAGTCGTCCAGAATCATCGCCGACTGGGTCTGAATGGAATCGTAGACGATGGTGTCCGCCACGTTCATGAACGTGGGAACGCTCAGCGTGCCCGCGCCGGGATCGAATGCTTCGCCCTCCACGTACAGCTCCACGGAATTGATGCCGTCGAACTGAGTGCAGGTCAGCACCAGCGCCTTCAGCGCCATGCGCCCGCCGTCGGAATTGAGCGCCAGCTCGGCCAGCTCCTTCGTGAAGTTGAGCTTCGCCACGCCGTTTTCCACCTTCACGTCGATCAGGCCGCAGCCCGCCGGCAGCGCGCTTTCCAGCGCCGAGGAATCGCACGGGCCCTTGGTCAGCTCCAGCACCGCCGTGTTCACGTCGGGCGTGGAATAGACCATTCGCGTGACCGGCACCACCACCGTGCCCGTCTCGGACGGGAAGTAGAGCGTCACCGGCTTTGCGTCCACGACGCTCATCACGCCCTCGGCGCTCTCGGGATTGATGTCGCCCCGGGTGAATTTTCCGGAGACGTCCGTACCGTGGGGCAGCTTTTCCAGCTTCTGTCCGCCGATCAGGAATTCGACCTCCCTGACCGTGTCGAACTCGGTCAGCGTGCGCACGATCGCGTCGATCATGCCCGCCTCCGCCGCCGCGTCGGGCAGCGAAAGCACCTCTTTGCTCAGGTCGATGCGCGCAAGGCCGTCGTCAATATCCAGATCAATCGTCGTGCCCTCGGGCAGGATCGTTCGAAGGCCCAGTCTCGCCGCCTGCATGTCGTTGCCAGGATTGCGCACCATGCGGTTCAGCGTCGCCTTGGCGATACCGTCCTCCAGGGGCACATTGCACATCACCGGCACCAGATAGCCGTCGTTGTCCTGATAATAGACGATGGTGGAAACCGTTTTCGCCTTCTTCTCCTCCTGCGCCGGCTCCACGCCCGCGCTGGCCGCCTCGTCGGGCTGCCGCGTCGGCGCGGCGGTCAAGGCCGGCTCCGGCGCGGCGGTGGTTTCCGGCGTAATCTCCGCCCGCGGCCGCGTGCGCCAAAGGCTCCACGCGCACGCCAGAACGATGGCCAGAATCAGAAGCGCAATCGCCATGAGATACCTCTTGCGCTGGCTCTCCGTAAAGTTCATCCGAACCCCTCCTCGCAACGGCTGATTTCCATTCAATCTATTCCGTCGCGCGGCGGGCTATGCGCTTCTTCATTTTATCACACAAGCCGCGGTTGCGCAATCGGGCGAAATCGGTTATAATCAGTAAAGATTGTGCATTCGGAGGAAAACACCATGCCACTGGACGGCCTGACGCTCGGCCTTGTCGCCGACGAGCTTCGCGCCGCGCTGGTCAACGGCCGCATCGACCGCATCGTCCAGCCCGAGCGCGACGAACTGAACCTGACCATTCGCAATAACGGGCAGAACCATCTGCTGCTGCTCTCCGCCAGCGCGGACTGCGCCCGGGCGCATCTCACCGCGCAGAAGAAAACCGGCCCGCTGGAGCCGCCCGCGCTGTGCATGCTGCTGCGCAAGCACATCACCGGCGGCCGCGTCGCGGACGTTAAGCAGATTCACTGCGACCGCATTCTGGAAATCACCATCGAGCACTACGACGAGCTGGGCGAGCGCGCGACCAAGCGCCTCGTCTGTGAGTTCATGGGCAAGCATTCCAACCTGATCTTCGTCGGCGGCGACGGACGCATCATCGACAGCGCGCGCCGCGTGAACGAGGCCATGTCCTCGGTGCGCGAGGTACTGCCGGGTCTGCGATACGAGGATCCACCGGCCCACGGCAAGCTGCCCTTCGCCGACGTGCCCATCGGCGCGCTGGCCGAGGCACTGCGCGCTCAGGGCGGCCCGGTATGGAAGATTCTCGCCCGCAGCATCAGCGGCCTGTCCTCTCAGACGGCTCGGGAGCTGGCCTTCCGCGCCTGCGGCGACGAGGAGGCGCGCACCGGCGACTTCGACCCGGAAACGACGGCGCAGCGCGCGGTTCAGACGCTGAACGGCCTGAAGGACGAGCTCGCGCCCAACATTCTCTCCGACGCGGACGGGCGCGCCGTGGACTTCGCCGCGTTCCATCGCCGCGGCAGCGAACACCTGACCGAGACGCGCTTCGACACGCTCTCTCAGGCGATGGACGCGTTCTTCCGCACCCGGGACAACATCGAGCGCATCCATCAGAAGTCCGCCGCGCTGCACCGCGTGCTGAAGAACAACATCGAGCGCTGCGAAAAGAAGCTGGCGCTTCAGCGCGAGGCCCTTCTGGGCAGTCAGCGCATGGACGAATACCGCCTGAAGGGAGAGCTGCTGACGGCGAACCTGTATCTGGCCAAAAAGGGCGAAAAGAGCGTTCAGCTGCCCAATTATTATGAAGAGGGCATGCCCATGCTCACCGTGGAGCTGGACGAGAAGCTCTCGCCGGGCCAGAACGCTCAGAAGTACTTCAAGCTCTATCAGAAGGCGCGCAACGCCCAGACGTTGGCCGCGGAGCAGATCGAAAAGACCGGCGCGGAGCTTTCCTATCTCGAAGGCCAGATGGACAATCTGAGCAAGTGCACCGAGGAGGCTGAGCTGTTCGAGCTGCGCGAGGAGCTGGAGAAATTCGGCTACGTCAAGCCCAACCGCAACCGCCGCCAGATGAAGCAGCTGCCGCCGTCCCGGCCGATGAAGATCACGCTGGACAACGGCCGGACGATTCTCGTGGGCAAAAACAATCTTCAGAACGACAAGCTGACCTTCACCGCCCAGCCGGAGGAAATCTGGCTGCACGCCAAGGACATGCCCGGCTCCCACGTCATCATCGTGGGCGAAAGCCCCGACGACGCGACCATTCTCGCCGCCGCGAAGATCGCCGCCGCCTATTCCAGGGGTGCGAATTCGTCCCAGGTGCCCGTAGACTACACCCTGCGCAAATACGTCCGCAAGCCCGGCGGCGCGAAGCCCGGCTTCGTGATCTACACCCATCAGCACACGCTGTACGTCACCCCCGAGCCGCGCGCGGAGTAAATGGAAGAAATAGGAAGGGCCGCTTTCATCGAGCGGCCTTTTGTGCGCATTTTGTAACATTATTTCAATTTTTCCCGCCTTTCCATTGACACGGCGACCGTTGTTGGCTATCATGAAGCCATCTAACGTTCCATTGGAGGGTTTATTATGCAAAAAGGATACAAGCGCGAAGCCAAGGGAATGGCCATCCTGCGCTGTTTCTTCGGTCTGTTTGTGGTCATTATCGTGGTTCTGCTGGCTTCCTTTATGCTGAAGCTGGATTATTCCGACAAGCTCGCGCCGGACGCTTCGGTGCGCCCGTATGTGGAGACCACACCGGCGCCGTCTCTCTCTCCCGACGACGAGCAGCCCGCGGCGCTGGCCGATCTCTCCACCGGCACGCCCGAGCCCGAGACCACCGCGACGCCCACTCCCAAGCCCACGGCCACGCCGACCCCGAAACCCACGGCGACTCCTGAGCCCACAGCCGTGCCCACGAGCATCCCCGAATCCGCGTTCGCGCCCATCCGCACGGATCTGACCTTCCCGGAGACGCCGACCACGGACAAGGCCGCGCTGGGCGTCACTCACAGCTATCGCTCCGAGGCGGACAATCTTGCCGTGATGCAGCTTCAGGGCTACGCCTACATCGACGACGCGTCCTTCGACGGCTCCACCGCTCAGCTCTATCTGGTGCTCAAGCGCGAATCCAACGGCGCGCGCGCCGTGGCGCTGACCACGATGAAGAGCGGCGTTTCCGGCGTGGATCACACCGGCGCGCAGTGCACCAACGCCTCTGCCTGCGATTTCGAGATCTTCATCTCCACCGCCTCCCTGCCCGACGACATCTATTCGCTGGGCATGGTCATCCAGTACAAGGTCGGCGGCGAGGACAAGTTCGAGTACGTCGAATTCCCCGAAACCTGCACCTTCACCGTGCTGAACCGTCAGTTCCTCGGCGACGTCGCGCTGACGGACTGATCCGCAAGCCGCCTTCCCGAAAGAGCCATCCCGCATGGCTCTTTCCGCATGTTCGGACAAATTTAGGGTAACACCTCACAAATGAGGCGATCATCCGGCAAATGGATTTTTCGTCAGATGCAAATGCAAATTCCGAAGGTTTACTGGAGGTAAATCGAGGAATCTGCATGCCGCAGATGGCGGAAAAGACAGAGCCTGACGCACCGCCGAATTGTGCGGTGTTACCTTAGCTGAAACGGGAGCGAAACCATGTTTACGAAGGACAGAAATTTCTACCGCAGCTTCGCCGTGCTGTGCCTGACGCTGATGCTGGAGCAGGCGGTGATTCTCAGCGTCAATCTCGCGGACAACATCATGCTGGGCCGCTATTCCGAATCCGCCCTCTCCGGCGTGGCCGCCGTCAACCAGATTCAGTTCGTGCTCCAGCAGATCGTCTTCGGCGTGAGCAACGGCATGATCGTTCTGGGCAGTCAGTACTGGGGGCAGAAGCGCACCGGCGAAATCAGAATGCTGTCGTCCATCGCCATGCGCGCGGCGCTGGGTGTGGCCATCGCGCTGTTCATCGCCGTTTCGCTGTTTCCCGAGCAGACGCTGCGGCTCTTCACCCGGGACGCGGCCATCGTCGCCGAGGGCGTGGCTTATCTGAAGATCATCCGCTTCACCTATCTGTTCTTCGCCGCGTCATCCATTCTGCTGGGCACCATGCGCGTGGTGGAATCGGTGCAGATCGCCCTGCGCGTGTCGGTGCTGTCGCTGGTTCTGAACTGCTCCATCAACTACGTGCTCATCTATGGCCGCTTCGGCGCGCCGGAAATGGGCGTTCGCGGCGCGGCCATCGGCACGCTGGCGGCGCGAATCGTCGAGCTGTTCGTGTTCGCGTGGTACGTTTTTGTCCGAGACAGGCGCGTGTCCATGCAGCCGTCCGACTTTCTCTCCGCCGATCGCGAAATGGCGCGCGACTTCTTCCGCGTGGCCTCGCCGGTCATCCTGACGCAGACGCTCTGGGGGCTCGCCAACGCGCTGCAGACGGTCATCCTCGGCCACATGAGCGACGTGGCCATCGCCGCTCAGTCCATCTCCTCCAACGTTTTTCTGCTGCTGAAGGTCGCGTCGGTGGGCGCGTCCTCCGCCGCGGCCATCCTCATCGGCAAGGCCATCGGCGAGGGAAAAGATCTCTCCGTCCTCAAGGAATACACCCGGACGCTTCAGGCGCTGTTCGTGGCCATCGGCCTCGTCCTCGGCGCGGCGCTGATGATTATCCGCGTTCCGCTGCTGCGCGTGTACAACATCTCCGACGAGACCCGCGCGCTGGCCAACGCCTACATGATTATCCAGAGCGTGGTGCTGGTCACCATGTCCTATCAGATGCCCACCAACGGCGGCATCATCCGCGGCGGCGGCGACACGCGCTTCGTCATGATCCTCGACCTCATCAGCATCTGGGGCATCGTGCTTCCCTTCTCCTGCCTCGCGGCGTTCGTCTGGAGGCTCTCGCCCATCATCGTTATCATCCTGCTCAATTCCGATCAGGTGTTCAAGTGCGTTCCCGCCTTCATCCGCGTCAACAGCTACAAATGGATCAAGCGCCTGACGCGCTGATTCCTTCGCGTCCCACATTTTTCTCCGCGGGACGCGTTTTTTTCTCTTCCATTTTGATTATCTTTCAGTTATAATACAATCAAGTTCTATCATTTTATAAAAAACGGAGGATGAGTGTTTTGGATAAGAGAGCCATCATCGAACAAGGACGAACCATTCTCGGAATCGAGCTGGGTTCCACGCGCATCAAGGCCGTGCTGATCGACGAAAAGCACGAGCTGCTGGCCTCCGGCGGCTGCGCCTGGGAAAACCGGCTGGAGAACGGCGTATGGACCTACTCCATGGAGGACGTGATCGGCGGCCTTCAGTCCTGCTACGCCGCGCTGGCGCAGGACGTCTCTCAGCGCTATGGCGCGAAGCTGACCACCTTCGGAGCCATCGGCGTGAGCGCCATGATGCACGGCTATCTGGCCTTCGACGCGCAGGATCGGCTGCTCGTCCCCTTCCGCACCTGGCGCAACACCATGACCGCCGAGGCGGCGAAGGAGCTTACAGAACTTTTCCGCTTCAACATTCCTCAGCGCTGGAGCGTGGCGCATCTGCGTCAGGCCATGCTCAGCCGCGAGCCCCACGTTCCGGAGATTCGCTTCATGACCACGCTGGCGGGCTACGTCCATTTCCTGCTCACCGGCGAGCGCGTGCTGGGCGTGGGCGACGCGTCGGGCATGTTCCCCATCGACAGCGCGACGGGCGACTACGACGCGGCGCTGCTTGAGCGCTTCGACGAGCACTCCGCGGGCGAGCGTCTGCCGTGGAAGCTCGGGGAGATTCTGCCCAGGGTTCTCCGCGCGGGCGAAGCCGCCGGAACGCTCACCGAGGCGGGCGCGCGGCTGCTGGATCCCTCCGGAACGCTGCAGGCAGGCATTCCCCTCTGCCCGCCCGAGGGCGACGCGGGCACGGGCATGACCGCCACCAACAGCGTCGCGCCGCGCACGGGCAACGTCTCCGCGGGCACGTCGGTGTTCGCCATGGTAGTGCTGGAAAAGCCGCTTCAGCGCGTGCATCCCGAGATCGATCTGGTGACCACGCCGTCGGGACGCGCCGTAGCCATGGCCCACTGCAACAACTGCACGTCCGACCTGAACGCCTGGGCAGGCCTGTTCGGCGAGTTCGCCCGGAGCATCGGCGCGAACCTCGACACGGACGTGCTCTACGGCGGGCTGTTCCGCGCCGCGCTGGAGGCCGACCCGGACTGCGGCGGACTGCTGAGCTACAACTACTATTCCGGCGAGCACATCACCGGCTTCGAGGAGGGCCGGCCGCTGTTCGTCCGCAGGCCCGAGGCGAAGATGACGCTGGCCAACTTCATGCGCGCCCAGCTGTATTCGTCCTTGAGCGTGCTGAAGCTGGGGCTGAACATCCTGCTGAAGGAGGAAAGCGTCAGAATCGACCGGATGTACGGCCACGGCGGGCTGTTCCGCACGAAGGGCGTCGGACAGCGCATTCTGGCCGCGGCCATCGACGCGCCCGTGTCCGTTATGGACAGCGCCTCCGAGGGCGGCGCGTGGGGCATCGCCCTGCTGGCGGCGTTCATGCACCTGCGCAGGGACGGCGAGACGCTGGAGGAATACCTGAGTAATCGCGTATTCGCCGGCCTTCTGGGCGAGGAGCTGAAGCCCGAGCCCGCGGATGTGGCCGACTTCGACGCGTATCTGCGCCGCTACGCCGCGGCCCTGCCCGTGGAGCGCGCCGCAGTGGAATCGGTGTAAATCTCGGCCTTTACTTCGAAGCCGCAAGATGGTATAATCAGACTGTGATGGACATCCGGCGAATCCGCCGCAATCGTCAGACATTTATCAAAAACGGAGGGCGTTGCAAAAATGTATAATTTCTCCATCGGCGTTATTCTCGATTCCTTTAAAAAGAGCATTCCCGAATCTCTGAAGCTGGTGGCCGACATGGGCGTGCAGGGCATTCAGGCCTACGCCACCTACGGCGAGCTGTCTCCCCAGAAGCTGACCGGCGAAAAGCGCAGGGAATTTCTGAAGATGGTCAAGGATCACGGTCTGGTGCTGTCCGCGCTGTGCGGCGATCTGGGCCACGGCTTCGGCGACGCGGAGAAGAACCCGCAGCTCATCGAGGCCAGCAAGCGCATTCTCGATCTGGCCATGGAGCTGGAGACCAACATCGTCACCACCCACATCGGCGTGGTGCCCACCGACCCGAACCATCCCCGCTACAGGATCATGCAGGACGCGTGCGCGCAGCTGGCCGAGTACGCCGATTCCCTGAAGGCCCATTTCGCCATCGAGACCGGCCCCGAGACCGCCGCGACGCTGAAGACCTTTCTCGACAGCCTGCATTCCACCGGCTTGGCCGTCAATCTCGACCCGGCCAATCTGGTCATGGTCACCGGCGACGACCCCGTGCAGGCGGTCTACACGCTGAAGGACTACATCGTCCACACCCACGCCAAGGACGGCCGCAAGCTGGCCGACCGCGACTCCGAGAGTATCTACGGCATCGTCGAGGACGAGCCCGTGACCAGCCCCAGCTTCATCGAGCTGCCTCTGGGCGAGGGCGACGTGCCCTTCGAACCCTATCTGAAGGCGCTGGACGACATCGGCTTCCACGGCTTCCTGACCATCGAGCGCGAGGTCGGCGACGATCCCATCCGCGACATCCGCGCGGCGGTGGATTTCCTCAAGGCCCGCATCTGATCGCTCCCTTTTCCCCGAAAACCGGCCGTCTGCTTTTGCAGGCGCGCCGGTTTTTTGCAGGAAACCCCGGCATCTTTCCTTGCAAACCGCCGCCGTCTGACGCAAAAAAGTTAAATTCCGATGAAACCAGTCGGAATTATTGACGGATGAAATGGGAAGTGCTAAAATACGTCTCGGATAGACAAGTAAAAAGGTCGGAATTCTTCGAAGAAGGGAGGCGGCGCGCTTGAAGCTATCGACGCGGGGACGCTACGGAATCCACGCCATGTACGACCTCGCCCTGAACTGCAACCTCGGCCCTCAGCCCATCAAGGCCATCGCCGAACGCCAGACCATCCCCGAGGCCTATCTGGAACAGCTCTTTGCACAGCTCAAGCGGGACAGGCTGGTCAACAGCGTCCGCGGCGCCCAGGGCGGCTACACGCTGTCCCGCCCGCCGGAGGAAATCACCGTGGGCGACGTGCTCCGCTCGCTGGAAGGCGGGCTGAACCTGGTGGACTGCCTGATGGAGGAGGACGCCTGCGGAAAATCCTGCGCATGCCCGTCGCGAATCGTCTGGATGAAGATCCGGGACGGACTGAACGAAATCGTGGACAGCATCACCCTCAAGGACATGATCGACGAATATCAGCGCCTGCTGGCGCAGGGGGAATAAAACCATGGAACGAATTTATATGGACAACGCCGCGACCACCCGCGTCACGGAACCCGTTATGGAGGCCATGCGCCCCTATTTCTGTGAAATCTTCGGCAACCCCATGTCGATTCACAGCTTCGGCCGCGAATCCCGCAAGGCCGTGGAAAAGGCCCGCGGTCAGGTCGCCGCGGCGCTGAACGCCCAGCCCAACGAGATCTACTTCACCGGCTGCGGCACCGAGTCGGACAACTGGGCGGTGCGCGGCGCGGCCTACGCCAACAAGGCCAAGGGCAGGCACATCATCACCTCCGCCATCGAGCATCACGCCATCCTGCACACCTGCGAGCAGCTGGAAAAGGAAGGCTTTGAAGTGACCTATCTGCCGGTGGACGAATTCGGCGTGGTGGACATGGAGGCGCTGAGAAACGCCGTCCGCCCGGACACGACGCTCATCAGCATCATGGCCGCCAACAACGAAATCGGCACCATCCAGCCCATCGAGGAGATCGCGAAGATCGCGAAGGCGCATCACATTCTCTTCCATACCGACGCGGTGCAGGCCATCGGCAGCATCCACTTCGACGTGAAAAAGATGGGCATCGACATGCTGTCCATGTCGGGCCACAAGTTCCACTCGCCCAAGGGCGTCGGCGCGCTTTACATCCGAAGCGGCGTAAAGCTCCAGCGCTTCATGCAGGGCGGCGCGCAGGAGCGCAACCAGCGCGGCGGCACGGAAAATCTGGCCTCCATCGTGGGCATGGGCGAAGCCATCGAGCGCGCGACGGCCAACATCGACCGCCACAACGCCGAGCTGAGCGAGGTGCGCGACCGGCTGATCGACCGCATCCTCAGTGAGATTCCCTACACCCGCCTCAACGGCCATCGCACCCAGCGCCTGCCCGGCAACTGCAACATCTCCTTCCAATTCATCGAGGGCGAGTCGCTGCTGCTGAGTCTGGATCTGAAGGGCATCGCCGCTTCCTCCGGCTCCGCCTGCACGTCGGGCTCGCTGGATCCCTCCCACGTGCTGCTGGCCATCGGCCTGCCGCACGAAATCGCCCACGGCTCGCTGCGCCTGTCGCTGAGCGAGGAAAACACGCTGGAGCAGGCCGACAAGGTCGTGGACGCGCTGAAGGAAATCGTCGCGCGCCTGCGCTCCATGTCTCCGCTGTATGATGATTTCATTCAGCAGCAGAAGGCCTAATCTCACACATAGATAGATTTGGATCGATCAGAAGGAGGCACACACCATGTATACCGAGCAGGTCATGGATCACTTTATGAATCCCCGCAACGTGGGCGAAATTGAGGACGCGAGCGGCGTCGGCACCGTGGGCAACGCCAAGTGCGGCGACATCATGAAAATCTACATCAAGGTCGAAAACGACGTCATCACCGACGTGAAGTTCAAGACCTTCGGCTGCGGCGCGGCTATCGCCACCTCCAGCCGTGCGACCGAAATGGTCAAGGGCAAGACCATCGAGGAGGCCCTCAAGGTCACCAACAAGATGGTTGCCGATTCGCTGGGCGGACTGCCGCCGGTGAAGATGCACTGCTCCGTGCTGGCCGAGGAGGCCCTGCACGCCGCCATTCAGGACTACAAGGATCGCATGGAAAAGGGCGAAAAGCCCGAGGAGGAGCCGGAGGAGATCAAGTACGTCTGATCTTCCCGTCCCGTCTGACAGCCATCCCGCCGTTTTTCGGCGGGACGGCTGTTTTGCATATTCATTTTTCTTTCTGGAGGAGCTATGATTCACGGCAATATTACAGGCATCCGCGACAGCATGCTCGAGGAGCTGGAAAAGCTGTACGACGCGGAATTTGAGCGGGATCAATATCTGCCCGACCGTCTCCTGAACGTTCTGGTTCGCTTCACCGACCAGATCAACCGCGAGATGCTGGTCTATCTCGGCCGCGACGGCGAGGTGCTGGAGATCGCCGTGGGCAGTATCGGCTCCATTGCGCTGCCGGAGCTGCACCTGCGCCGAAATCTCGACCGACTGTCGGGCTTTCGCTGCATTCACACCCATCCGGGCGGAGACGCGCGGCTCTCCAGCGTGGATCTTCAGGCGCTGCGGCTGCTTCGGTTCGACTCCATGTGCGCCGTGGGCGTGGCCGACGGCCGCTGCACCGGCGTGTGCGCGGCGTTCCTGGGCGAGATGGAATATGACAATCTGTCCATCGTCCTCCACGGCCCGGTCAAGCCCGGCCGCATTCCCCAGCAGCTGTGGATGCACGAAATCGAGATGGCCGAAGAGCGCGTAAAGCGCGCCATCGCCCAGGGCGGCATCGTCGAAGAGGCCGAAAAAGCCATGCTGATCTCCACCGACAGCGAGGATTCGCTGGACGAGCTGGCAGGTCTGGCCGAGACCGCCGGCGCGATGGTCATCACCCGGGTGCTGCAGAACCGCCAGAAGCCCGACCCCGCCACCTACATCGGCAGCGGCAAGGCCGAGGAGCTGTCTCTCACCTGTCAGGCCATGGAGATCGATCTGGCCATCTTCGACGACGAGCTGACCGGCGCGCAGCAGCGCAATCTGGAAAACGCGCTGGGCGTGAAGGTCATCGACCGCACGGCACTGATTCTGGACATCTTCGCCCAGCGCGCCCAGTCCGCCGAGGGCAAGCTGCAGGTGGAGCTGGCGCAGATGAAGTATCGCCTGCCCCGGCTGACCGGTCAGGGCACGTCCATGTCCCGTCTGGGCGGCGGCATCGGCACCCGCGGCCCCGGCGAAACGCGTCTGGAAGTGGATCGCCGGCGCATCCGCAAGCGCATCGACGATCTGGAGCGCGATCTGAAGGAGCTCAAGCGCCACCGGGATCTGCGCCGCGCCCGCAGGGAAAAGCAGGGTCAGACCACCGTCGCGCTGGTGGGCTATACCAACGCCGGCAAATCCACGCTGCTCAACGCGCTGGCCGGCTCGGACGTGCTGGTGGAGGACAAGCTGTTCGCCACGCTGGACACGGTGATGCGCAACGTCGATCTGCCCGACAACAGCAGCTGCCTGCTGGTGGACACCGTCGGCTTCATCCGCAAGCTCCCCCATCAGCTGGTTCAGGCCTTCCGCTCCACGCTGGAGGAGGCCGTGTTTGCCGACCTGCTGCTGGTGGTCTCCGACCTGTCCAGCCCCTATTACGCCCAGCAGCGCGCCACGGTTTTCGAGGTGCTGAACGAGCTGGGCGCGGGCGACCGTCCCATTCTCGAGGTGCTGAACAAGGCCGACGCGGTCAGGCCCGGCACCGTCACGGAGCCCGCCGACGCGATTCTGATCTCTGCCCGGGAGGGCAAGGGGCTGGAGACGCTGAAGGCCGCCATCGCCAAGCGCGTCTCCTCCATGCGCCATCGCACCGAGCTGGTCGTCCCCTACGACAAGGGCGCGGTGCTGTCGCTGATCCACAGTCAGGGTCAGGTGCTCTCCGAGGAATACCTCGAAAGCGGCACGAAGGTAGACTGCATGATGGACACGGCGCTGTATCAGCGCGTGCTTTCCCAATTGCAGAATTAATATCACGAATGGAGGCTGATTTCATATGGATACGAAGAGATTGATGGGCATGATGAACGCGCCGGCACACAAGCGATATAAGAGCTTCTGCACTCAGGCGGCGGATACGGAAGAGGTATGGCTGATGCAGGACGCTCCCGACGCGCCCGCTGTTCAGCAGGACAGCCTTTGCGTCTGGCCCGACAGGGCGTTCGTCAGCCTGTACCGCGCCGACGCGGTTCCGGTCATGATGGAGGTTCACGATTTCATGGACGCGTGCAGAGCGCGAATGGAGAAACAGGATTTTGTCGTTCACGTATTTCCCAACGCGAAGGACAGCTTTGACGCGCCCGTCCGTCAGCTGCTCGAATCGCTTCAGGACGAGCTCGATCTTGTGGAATAGTATGGACTGAAAAAAAGCGGCCGATGGGCCGCTTTTTTTTCAGCAAAACGGAGGCGCGCGTTTGACGCGGCCTCCGAAAACGGGTATAATAGATTTACGGGTGCGGAACCTTGGGCAGGCGCCACTGATAGTGCGCCGCGAGCATGCGGATGGCCAGCGTCAGGCCCATTCCGGCCAGCACGCTGGCGGAGCCGTCCACGTTCAGGCGCGTCAGCTCGTAGTAGAGCCATGCGCCCATCAGCGAGGCCACCGCGTAGATGCGCTTGCGCAGCACGGCGGGCGTAATGCCGCCCAGCACGTCGCGCAGGATGCCGCCCACCACGCCGGTGGTCATGCCCATCACGACGCAGAGAAAGCCGTTTCCCAGAAAACCGCGGCCCACGGCGGTCTGCACGCCCACCACGCTGAACGCGCCCAGACCGATGGCGTCCAGAAGATTGAACGCACGATCCACCCTCTGGATATTCGCCCAGTAGCCGTGGTTGAGCAGCTCGGCCAGCAGGAACACCACCAGCGCGGTAAAAATCGCCACCACCGTGTACGTCGGCGAGACGAAGGCGCCGGGCGGTGTGACGCCCAGCAGCACGTCGCGCAGGATGCCGCCGCCCACGGCAGTGATCACGCCCAGAAAGATCACGCCGAAAAGATCCATCTCCCGGTCGATGGCCAGAAAAGCGCCCGATGCGGCGAAGGCGACGGTGCCGATCATTTCCGCGCTGTGGAAAAACACCTGAAAAAAGTCCGACAATGGAATCTCTCCTTCAGCGGTTGCTTTGGAATCCATGACATTGTATCCCATCGCCGTTAAATCTGTTCGGAAAAAGCGCCGTTTTGTGAGAATTCTCCACACAAAAACACCCAAAGGAGAACAAAATGGATTTATCGAACCTTAAGGAAGCTGTGCTTCGGCTCTTTGAAAAGAACGACGCCGCCCGGGATCTGTTCGATCTTTCGGACGAACTGGGCGCGGACGCGGGCGAAATGCAGACTGCACTGAATGAGCTGTGCGCCGAGGGACGGCTGGCTGTGACCAAGAAGGGCAAATACGCCCCCTCCGAGGCGCTGGGGCTCGTGCGCGCGTCGGCATGGGCGCTGCGCAGCGGCGCGCCCATGGCGCGGTTGGAAAGCGGCGAAAGTCTGCGCGTCCGGGCGCTGGGCCGGCTGCGCTGTCTGCCCGGCGACGAGCTGCTCGTCCGCCCCGTCGACCAGGATGAGTGCGAACTGGCGGCCATCCTTCGTCGTGGAAAAACCGAGCTTCCCGCGTTTCTGCGCGTGCGAAGTCGCTCGGAGGCGCGCAGGAGCGCTCACAGGCGCTCCGAGGACGGCGCGCGCATCACCGCCGCGGCCTGCGATCGGCGCATCCCCTATGCCATCGTCGTGCATTCGGACGTTCCCGCGCCCAACAACGCCATCGCGCTGCTGGCCATCGACCGCTATCCCGAGGGCGACGAGCCGATGCAGGCCCACGTGATTCGCCTGCTGGGCGACCGCAGTGACATGCGCGCCCGGCTTCGGAGCATCGCCGAGGGGCATGGCTTCGCCACAGAGTATCCCGAGCGGGCAAAACAGACCTTCGCGCCAGTGAGCGAAGCTGATTTCGCCGGCCGCGACGACCTGCGCGAAATGCTCACCATGACCATCGACGGCCCGTTTTCCAAGGATTTCGACGACGCGATCTCGCTGGAGCGCGCCGAAAACGGCGACTGGCGGCTGGGCGTGCACATCGCCGACGTGTCCCACTACGTCCGTCCCGGCTCGCCCGTGGACGCGGAGGCGCTGGCGCGCGGCACGTCGCTGTATCTGCCGGGACTGACGATGCCGATGCTGCCCGAGATCCTGTCCGATGAGCTGTGCTCGCTGGTTCCCGGCGAGGATCGGCTGACCATGAGCCTTTTCATGACGCTGCGCAGCGGCAGAATCGTCGACCATCGCCTTTGCCGCGCGGTCATCCGCTCCCACGCGCGGCTGACCTACGACGCGGTGAACCGCTTTCTGGACGGGGATTCCGACGCGGTTCCCGAGGAGGTTCAGCCCGCCCTGAGCGACATGCTGCGCGCCTCTCACGCGCTGCGCGCGCAGCGCATGGAGGCCGGCTGTCTGGAGCTGGATCTGCCGGAAACCGAATTCACGCTGGATGAAGAGTGCGTTCCCACGGACGTGTACTGCGCCCCGCGCGGCGAGGCCGAGCGGATGATCGAGGACTTCATGCTCGCCGCCAACGAAACCGTGGCCATGCTGGCGCGCACCACCGAAACCCCGCTGGTCTACCGCGTCCATGAGGAGCCCGACGCGGAGCGCATCCGCGACCTGAAGAAGGAGCTGACGCTGCTGGGCATTCCCGCGCGCTTCGGCCCGCATCCCAAACCCGGCGAGCTTCAGGCCGTGCTGACCGCCGCCAAGGGCCATCCCGCCGAGGACACGGTGCGGCGCATGACGCTGCGCGCACTCCAGCGCGCCCGCTACGCCGACCGGCCGCTGGGGCACTACGCGCTGGCCATGCCCGATTACTGCCACTTCACCTCGCCCATCCGGCGCTATCCCGACCTGACCGTGCACCGCATGCTCAAGCTGCTGCTGGACGGCCGGGACGCTTCCGATGCGGCAGAACAGATGGCCGCCGTCGCCAACCAGAGCACTGCCCGGGAAAACGAATCCACGCTGGCCGAGCGCGAGGGCGACGCGCTGATGAAGGCGCGCTGCATGGCCGACCGCATCGGCCGCCGCTATGAGGGCAAAATCACCGGCGTGACCGGCTGGGGACTGTTCGTCTCGCTGTCCAACACCGTGGAGGGCTTCGTCCCCATCGCCTCGCTGGACGACTACTACGAATTCGACGCGGAGCGCCGCCGGCTGATCGCCTCGGGCACGGGCAGCTTCTTCCAGATGGGCGACCGGGTGCGCATCCGCGTGGAGGCCGTCAATCTCGACCTCGCCGAGGTGGAATTCAAGCTGCTTCCGTGGCGGGAGCGGACGTAAAACACAAAAGAGACAGGCCGCGTTGCTTTCACGCGGCCTGTCTTTTGTTTATTTTCCCTGTTCGAAGCGATAGCCCACGCCCCAGACGGTCTTGATGTCCCAGGCGTTGCCCGCGTCGCAGAGCTTGGCGCGCAGGCGCTTGATGTGACTGTCCACCGCGCGGGTGTCGCCGGGAAAATCGTAGCCCCAGATGGTCTGAAGCAGCTGATCCCGGCTGAACACCGTGCCCGGATTGCTGGCCAATGTCCAGAGAATCTCCGTCTCCTTGGGCGTACAGGGCACGATCTGGCCGCCGAGACGCACGATGAAGGCGTTCATGTCGATGTCCAGATTGCCGATGACCAGATGGCCGTTGGCCGCTTCCTCCTTTCGGGTCAGGATGCGGCGCAGCACCACCTTGACGCGCGCCACCACCTCCCTCGGGCTGAAGGGCTTGGTGATGTAGTCGTCCGCGCCCAGCTCCAGTCCGAGCAGCCGGTCGAACTCCTCCGTCCGGGCGCTGAGCATCAGAATCGGCATGGACGAGCGCTCGCGAATCTCCCGGCAGACCGCGAAGCCGTCCTTTTCCGGCATGACGATATCCAATATGAGCACGTCCGGGCGCTCCTTCCAGACCGTTTCCAGCGCGCTTTCTCCATTGTCAGCCGTCAGAACCCGATAATTTTCTCTTTCAAAAAAAGGCTTGAGCTGGGCGGCGACGTTGGGATCGTCGTCCGCAATCAGCACCTTGTATCCGCTGCGAGAATCTTCCATAATCTCCCTCCCGTCTCATGCAGAATAGCAGATAATGATGAACAGTTTATGTCTGTTTTTTCAACGAACCGGCAATTTTGTCTTTTGTCCACACACAATAGACGACGTTTCGCCACGTTTTGTTCCGTCTTCGCCCCAAAGAAATGCATCGACAAAATTTGTCTCGCTTGAAAACGCCCGGGCGGCGAATACTACGCATGCCGGATTCAAGGAGAGGAGGCGAACCATGCGCAAGCTTCGAACGCTGATCGGCATGCCCGTCGTGGTGCAGAACCGACGCATCGGGCGCGTGGTGCAGGCGGCGCTGTCGGAGGATCTGACCAGTCTGGACGGGCTCTGGGTGGACGAGGGGCTGCGCGGAACGCGGCTGATTCCGTCGGAGAGTCTGGAAATGCTGGGGCGGATCGCCGTGGTCGCCGACGAGCCGGGCAAGCGGAAAAAAGGCCGCGCGGGAGGACTTTTCTTTCGCGCCGTGGGCACCGACGGAAGCCGACTGGGCGCGATCACCGGCGCGGAAATCGACGAGCTGAGCTTCGCCGTCTGCGCGCTGGAGCTGTCCATGGGCTTCTGGGACGATCTGCTCTTCGGGCGCGCGCGGGTGCGCCGATTCACCTTGAACCGGGAAAGCGGCGACGTTCTGGTGGACGTGGCCGAGACGGAAAGGGAGGGAGAAATCGATGAAGAGCGGAACGATGAAGGGCCTGATCACCGGCGCGCTGATCGGCGGAACGGCGGCGACGGTCTACGGAATCATGAACTGGCAGTCGGCGAAGAAGATGAACCAGCAGGTTAAAAAGACCGGCCGCTGGATCTCCACTAAGACCGACGAGCTCGCCGGAAAGTTCTAAGGGCGTTTTATCCAGAGGCAAAGACGCGGATTTGCGGCGATTTCTTTACCGCGTATGAAGGGAAGCGCGGCCTTCCGATACGCAGTGCGAATTCTGCCCCCGCACCTTTGAAAACGCCCCGGCGGGCCGTTCGGCAGCCTGCCCGCGCGGCCCGCGCCGCGCCATTCCATATTCTTCGAAGGGAGACGCTTCGCCATGCAGCGATTTTCCAGAAACGCGCTTCCGCTGCGCAGGCGGATGCTCCGAATCTGCCTTCCCGCGGCGCTGATCGCGCTGGCGGCCTTTTTCATGCGCCGATTGCTCGGCGAGGCGCTGGCGCTCATCCTGGGCGCGGCGGCGGTGGCCTTTCTGCTGGAGCCGCTGACCAGAGTCTATGAGCGCCGCCTCGCCCGTCCGAGAGCCGCACTGGCGGCGATGGGCACTGTGCTGGGCGCGCTGGCGGCGGCAATCTGGCTGCTGCTGCCGTCGCTGATTCATGAAGCCACGCTTCTGGCGCGCCAGCTGCCTGAATCTCTGAAACAGGTGCAGTCGGCGCTGGCGAGCGCGTCGGCATGGCTGGAGGCCCAGCTGCCCGGCGTGCGCATGCCCGAGCCGCAGCTGGATTCGGCGATGCTGTCCTCGCTGGCAGACGGAACGCTGAGCGTCGCCGGCAGCGTAGCGGATTTTTCCTGTCTGGTCTCGCTGATGTTCGTGCTTGGCTATTTTTTCCTCTGCGACCGCGACCGGCTGCTCATTCGCATGGAGCTGCTGGTTCCCCGCACCGTGCGGCCTACCGCCGTGCGCATGGGCAATGCCGTCTGCCGCGAGCTGCGGCTCTATCTGCGCGGTCAGGGACTGATCGCGCTGGCCGTGGGCGCGCTGGCAGCCGTGGGGCTTGCGCTGATCGGCCTGAGGTCGGCGCTGGTGCTGGGCGTGATCGTTGGCGTTCTGAACATGATTCCCTATTTCGGGCCGGTGCTGGGCGGTATTCCCGCCGTGCTGGCGGCGCTGGGCGGCGGATGGAAGAAGGCGGCGCTGACCGTTTTCGTGCTCTGGGCCGTGCAGCAGGCCGACGGCATGGTCATCTCGCCGCGCATTCTCGGCGGCGTGACCGGTCTTTCCCCGGCGGCGGTGCTGATAGCCATCTTCGTCGGCTCCCACGTCTGCGGCATTCTGGGCATGCTTCTGGCGCTGCCGGTGCTGATGACTTTTCGAACAGCATATAGAATTTTTGTTCAGCGTCACGAAAATGTTTGAATTTCCTCGCGGGATGTGTTATAATGAAATTGTATGAAACTGTTAAGCTCGAAAGGCGGTGCACTATGAACGGCAAGATGGACGAAACGAGGCATTTTCAGCTCCCTGCCGAAGAGCCTGAATCCGCGGCGGAAATCATTGAGGTGGTTTACCAGGCGCTGAAGGCCAAGGGGCACGATCCGATCATGCAGCTCGTCGGGTACATCATTTCGGGCGATCCGACCTACATAACCAGCTATAACAACGCCCGCGCGCTGATCCGCCGTCTGGAACGCGACGAGCTGCTGGAGGAATTCGTGCGCTTCTACGTCACGGAGCACGACAGGAAATAATGCAGACCGTATCTCTGGGCCTTTCCGGGCTGAGGGTGTCCCGGCTGTGCTTTGGTACGCTGACCATGTCGCCGCTGCAGAAGGGCATGTCGCCCGAGGAGGGCGCGCGGCTGCTGGTCTATGCCTACGAGCGCGGCGTCCGCTTTCTGGATACGGCCGATCTCTACGAAACCTATCCGCATATCCGGCTTGCTCTTCGGAGCGCGCCGGATTATGTCATTAGCACCAAGGCCTACTGCTACGACCGCAAAACGGCGCAGGAGGCGTTGGAGCGCGCGTTCCGCGGGACGGGGCGCGACTATATCGACCTGTTCATGCTGCATGAGCAGGAATCCCTCTACACGCTGCGCGGCCACGAGGAGGCGCTGAACTACCTCGCGGAGAAGCGGGAAAAGGGTCACATCGGCGCGGTGGGCGTGAGCACGCACTTCATCCGCTGCGTCCGCGCGACCGCGCGCTTTCCCCAGATTCAGGTGGTGCATCCGCTGATTAACCGGGCTGGCATCGGCATTCAGGACGGCTCCCGTGAAGAGATGGAGGACGCCATTCGCACCATCCGCGCCCGCGGCGTCGGCGTGTTCGCCATGAAGCCGCTGGGCGGTGGACACCTGATGAGCGACAACCGCGCCGCGCTGGAATACGCCGTGCATTCGCCGCTGCTGGACGCGGTGGCCGTGGGCATGCAGAGCTTCGCTGAGATCGACGCGAACGCCGCGGCCTTCTCCGAGGCTCCCGCGGACGAGCTGCTGCTCTCCCTGAGCCGGCGCAAGCGCCACATGATGGTGCACGATTACTGCGAGGGCTGCGGCCGCTGCGCCGAGCGCTGCCGGCAGAAGGCCATTCAGATCGTGGACGGACGCGCGCAGATCGACGATGGAAAGTGCGTTTTCTGCGGATACTGCGCCCGCGTCTGCCCTCAATTCTGCATCAAGGTGGTGTGAGCATGCGCGTACTGTGCCTCGACGTGGGCGAGCGCCGCATCGGCGTGGCCGTGTCCGACGCGCTGGATCTGACCGCGCAGGGCGTGGAGACCATCTGGTGCAAGGGCGTGGAGCACGACGTCGCCCGGGTGTTGGAGCTGAGCCGCCAGTATGAAACCGACCATATTCTCTGCGGCCTGCCCCGGAACATGGACGGCAGCGAGGGCTTTCAGGCCCAGCGGGTGCGCGTCTTCGCGGAGCATCTGACCGAGAAGGGACTCACCGTGCGCTTTCAGGACGAGCGCATGACGACCAAGCTGGCCACCGGCGTGCTGCTGGAAGCAGACGTGCGCCGCTCCAGGCGCAGGGAGGTCGTGGACAAGCTGGCCGCCACCTACATCCTGCAATCCTTTCTGGATGCGGGAGGCTGGAAGGACATCCCCATTAAAAAGAAATTTCTGGGAGGAAAATACATCATGGACGAAAATCACGAGATGGATATGGAGCGCGAGGACATCATTGAACTGGTGGACGAGGACGGTCAGGAGGTCTCCTTTGAGCATCTGATGACGCTGGAGCACGAGGGCAAAGTCTACATCTGCCTCGTTCCCGTGGAACCCATGGAGGACGTGGAAGAAGATGAGCTGGTCATCATGCGCATCGAAACCGACGACGAGGGCAACGACTACTATGCCACCATCGACAACGACGAGGAGCTGGACGCGGTTTTCGAGAAGTATCTCGAAATCGCCGAGGCCGACGAATAATTTCCTGTTTTCCGAGCCGTCCCGATTCCGTCGGGACGGTTTTCTTTGGGTTCAGTATATAGTCTGTGGATATTTTGTTTTGGTCTGTGGATAACTTCATATCGAACATCAGTTTAAATTGTCCGTTTTCGTTTTTCTTTTCATGTAGTTTTATCATGAACGTGCTATAATAGCCTCAACAGGAATGACGAAGGAGGCGCTGCGCATGTTTGAGCTTCATTCCGATTACGCGCCCACCGGCGACCAGCCGCAGGCCATCGCCGCTCTGACCGACGGAGTCGACCGCGGTCTCAAGCATCAGGTGCTGCTGGGCGTGACCGGCTCGGGCAAGACGTTCACCATGGCGAACATCATCAAAAACGCCAACCGTCCGGCGCTGGTCATCGCCCATAACAAGACGCTGGCGGCGCAGCTGGCGGCGGAATTCCGCGAATTCTTCCCGGAAAACGCCGTGGGCTATTTCGTTTCCTACTATGATTATTATCAGCCGGAGGCCTACATTCCCTCCACGGACACGTTCATCGAAAAGGATTCCAGCATCAACGACGAGATCGACCGCATGCGCCACAGCGCCACCTCCTGGCTGGCTGAACGGCGCGACGTGGTGATCGTCGCCTCGGTCAGCTGCATCTACGGTCTGGGCGATCCCGAGGAATACGAAGGGCTGTCCGTCTCGCTGCGCGAGGGCATGACCGTCGACCGCGACGAGCTGCTCCGGCGGCTGATCGACATGCAGTTCACGCGCAATGACTTCGAATCCGAGCGCGGCACCTTCCGCGTGCGCGGCGAGAACATCGAAATCATCCCCGCCGCCTCTCAGGAAAAGGCCGTGCGCGTGGAGATGTTCGGCGACGAAATTGAGCGCATCGCCGAGGTGGAGATCGTCTCTGGCAAGGCGCTGCGCTACATGAATCACGTGATGATTTTCCCCGCCTCCCACTACGCCACGTCCAAGGACAAGCTCGACCGGTGTCTGGAAAACATCGAGAGCGACCTGAACGACAAGCTGGCCGAATTCCGCGCCAACGGCCGCCTGCTGGAGGCTCAGCGGCTGGAGCAGCGCACCCATTACGATCTGGAGATGATGCGCGAGATCGGCTATTGCAGCGGCATCGAGAATTATTCCCGCTATTTTGACGGCCGTCGCCCGGGCGAGGCGCCGTTTACGCTGCTGGACTACTTCCCGAAGGACTTTCTGATCTTCATCGACGAGTCCCACGTGACCATTCCGCAGATTCGCGCCATGTACAACGGCGACTATGCGCGCAAGCAGTCGCTGGTGGACTTCGGCTTCCGCCTCCCCTCCGCCTTCGACAACCGGCCGCTGCGCTTTCACGAATTCGAACAGAAGACCAATCAGCTGATCTACGTCTCGGCCACGCCGGGGCCCTACGAGCTGGAGCACGCTCAGCAGGTGGTGGAGCAGATCATCCGCCCCACAGGTCTGGTGGATCCCGAGATCGTCGTGCGCCCGGCCACGGGGCAGGTGGACGATCTGCTGGGCGAGATCCGCGCCAGCGTGGAGAAGAACCAGCGCGTGCTGGTGACGACGCTGACCAAGAAGATGGCCGAGAGCCTGACGCAGTATCTGCGCGAGCTGGACGTGCGGGTGGAATATCTCCATTCGGACGTGGACACGCTGGATCGCATCAAGCTGATTCGCGGGCTGCGCACGGGCGAGTTCGACGTGCTGGTGGGCATCAACCTGCTGCGCGAGGGTCTGGACATGCCCGAGGTGGCGCTGGTGGCCATTCTGGACGCGGACAAGGAGGGCTTTCTGCGCTCGGAGACCTCGCTGGTGCAGACCATCGGCCGCGCGGCGCGAAACGTGGACGGCCGGGTCATCATGTACGCCGACGTCATCACCGATTCGATGATGCGCGCCATTCAGGAGACCAACCGCCGCCGCGCGCTCCAGCAGGCCTACAACGAGGAGCACCACATCACGCCCCAGAGCGTGCGCAGCGCCATCCGTGAGCTGATGGAGGTCACGCGATCCGCCGACGAAGCCGGCCCGTCCGCGCTGTCCGACGAGGAAAAGCAGATGGCCATCGACCGGCTGGAGGAGCGCATGATCGCTGCCGCCAACAACCTCGACTTTGAAAAGGCCGCCAAACTGCGCGACCAGATGCTGGAGCTGAAGGGCGAAAAGGTCGTCGCCTCGGGCGAAAAATCCCGCTCCACGCGGCGCAGGCGGGCCAGGCACTGATTTATTAAGGAGACAATCGCTTTGATTTCCGACAAGATTTTCATCAAGGGCGCGCGGGAGCACAACCTCAAAAACGTCGATCTGGAGCTGCCGCGCAACAAGCTCATCGTCATGACCGGCCTGTCCGGATCGGGCAAATCCTCGCTGGCCTTCGACACCATCTATGCCGAGGGGCAGCGGCGCTATGTGGAGTCCCTGTCGTCCTATGCCCGTCAGTTCCTCGGGCAGATGGAGAAGCCGGACGTGGACTACATCGAGGGCCTCTCCCCCGCCATCTCCATCGACCAGAAGACCACCAGCCGCAACCCGCGCTCAACAGTGGGCACGGTGACGGAGATTCACGACTACCTGCGCCTGATGTACGCCCGGGTGGGCACGCCCCACTGTCCCAAGTGCGGCAGGGAGATTCGTCAGCAGACCATCGACCAGATCGTCGATCAGGTGCGCGCGCTGCCCGAGCGGACGAAGCTGATGATCCTCGCGCCCCTCGTCCGCGGGCGAAAGGGCGAATACGAAAAGCTGCTGGACGACATGCGGAAGCAGGGCTACGTCCGCGCGCGCATCGACGGCGAGCTGTACGAACTGGAGGATCCGCCGAAGCTGGCCAAGACGAAAAAGCACACCATCGAGGTGGTCGTCGATCGCCTGATTCTCCGCCCGGACATTCAGCAGCGACTGACGGACTCGCTGGAGACGGCCATGCGGCTGGGCGGCGGGCTGGCGCTGGTGAGCGTCGTCGACGGCGAGGACATGCTGTTTTCCCAGAATTACGCCTGTCCCGACTGCGGCGTGTCCATCGAGGAGCTCACGCCGCGCATGTTCTCGTTCAACAATCCCTATGGCGCGTGCCCGACCTGCACGGGTCTGGGCATGCTGATGAAGATCGACCCCAACATCGTCATTCCCGACCGCTCCAAATCGCTGAACGAGGGCGCGATTCAGGTCTCCGGCTGGGGCTCGGTGGACAGCGACGGCATGGCTCACGCCTATCTCTCCGCGCTGGCCGAAACCTACGGCTTTTCGCTGGACACGCCGGTCAGCGAGCTGAGCGACGAGGCGCTGGACAGGATTCTCTACGGCACCCGCGGCGAGAAGGTCAAAATCCACTATCAGCGCGAGAGCGGCAGCGGCACCTTCTCCGCGCCCTTTGAGGGCATCATCGCCAATCTGGAGCGGCGCTATCGCGAGACAAGTTCCGAGGGCATGAAGGCCGTCTACGAGGGCTACATGTCCTCCGTGCCCTGCCCGGAGTGCGGCGGCCGAAGGCTCAAGCGCGAGGCGCTGGCCGTGACCCTCGGCGGAAAGAACATCGCCGAGGTGTCCGAAATGCCCGTGCGCGACGCGCACGCCTTCTTCGCGCAGCTGAAGCTGACCGAGAAGCAGCAGATCATCGCCCGGCAGATCCTCAAGGAGGTTCAGTCGCGGCTGGGCTTCCTCAGCGACGTGGGGCTGGACTATCTGACGCTGGCGCGCAGCGCCTGCACGCTGTCCGGCGGCGAGGCGCAGCGCATCCGTCTAGCGACGCAGATCGGCTCCAGCCTGGTGGGCGTGCTGTACATTCTGGACGAGCCGTCCATCGGCCTGCACCAGCGGGACAACCGCCGCCTGCTGAACACGCTGTGCCATCTGCGCGATCTGGGCAACACGCTGATCGTGGTGGAGCACGACGAGGAGACGATGCTCGAGGCCGACTACATCGTGGACGTGGGCCCCGGCGCGGGCGTGAACGGCGGGCACATCGTCGCCGCAGGCACCCCCGCCGAGATCATCGCCAATCCCGATTCGCTGACGGGCCAGTACCTCTCCGGGAAGCGCAGCGTGCCCATTCCCGCCCGGCGGCGCACGCCCACGGGCATGCTCACCATCCGAGGCGCGCGGGCGAACAACCTCAAGAACGTCACCGCGGACATACCGCTGGGCGTAATCACCTGCGTCACCGGCGTTTCCGGCAGCGGCAAGTCCTCGCTGGTGAACGAAATTCTGTTCAAGTCCCTGTCCCACACGCTGAACCGCTCGCGGCTGCGCCCCGGCGACCACGACGAAATCCTCGGCACGGAGCGTCTGGACAAGGTCATCGCCATCGACCAGTCTCCCATCGGCCGCACGCCGAGGTCGAATCCCGCCACCTACACCGGCCTGTTCGACCTCATCCGCGAGGTCTTTGCCCAGACTCCCGACGCGAAGGCGCGCGGCTACAAGGCCAACCGCTTCAGCTTCAACGTCAAGGGCGGCCGCTGCGAGGCCTGCTCCGGCGACGGCATTCTGAAGATCGAGATGCACTTCCTGTCCGACGTGTACGTCCCCTGCGACGTGTGCAAGGGCCATCGCTACAACCGCGAGACGCTGGAAGTGCGCTACAAGGGCAGGAACATCTTCGAGGTGCTGGACATGACCGTGGACGAGGCGCTGGAGTTCTTCCGCCCGCTGCCCAGGCTGGCCAACAAGCTACAGACCATGCACGACGTGGGTCTGGGCTACGTCAAGCTCGGTCAGCCCTCCACCACGCTCTCCGGCGGCGAGGCCCAGCGCATCAAGCTGGCCACCGAGCTGTCCCGCACCGCCACCGGGCGCACGCTGTACATTCTGGACGAGCCGACCACGGGTCTGCACGTCAACGACGTGGAGCGGCTGGACGAGGTGCTTCAGCGGCTGGCCGACGCGGGCAACACGCTGGTCATCATCGAGCACAATCTGGACGTCATCAAGGCCGCGGACTACGTGATCGACCTCGGCCCCGAGGGCGGCGACCGCGGCGGAACCATCGTCGCCGCCGGCACGCCCGAACAGGTTGCCCTCTGCCCGGAAAGTTACACCGGCGCTTACCTCAAAAAAATCCTGAAGCTCTGACGGAAACCCGGAAATCTTAACGGCGCGCCGGTTGACACTGAGATCAATCGGCGCTATAATTTAGAAAATGCTCTTTAAGGCGGTTCAGAGAGACCGGCAAGACGTTTTCAGGAAATTCGGATGCGCATGCGCGTCGGAGTTTGGATTTGTGACGCTCCTGCCGTTGGTGGGAGCGTTTTTTAGCAAAGCGGGCCAACGGGCAAGGGAGCCGGAAGGCGCCCGCGAAAGGAGTGAAGAACGGACATGAACGGCTGCATTCACGGCGCGAAGGTCTATGAAAACGGGCGCTTTGTCGAGCGTGATTTTTCATTTGAGGCCGGCAATTTCGCCGGTTTCTCCGCGATGATTTCGCCGTATGTGTTTCCCGGCTTCGTCGACGTGCATGTGCATTTTCGCGAGCCGGGTTTTTCTTATAAGGAGACCATCCGCACCGGCTCGCTGGCCGCGGCGCACGGCGGCTGCTGCGCCGTGTGCGCCATGCCGAATCTGAATCCCGTGCCGGACTGTGCCGAAACCCTCGCGCCGCAGCTGGAGGCCATCCGCGAGGGCGCGGTGGTGCGCGTGCTGCCCTACGGAGCCATCACCCGGGGCGAAATGGGCGAGGCGCTTTCCGACATGGATGCTCTGGCCGAGCACGTCTGTGCCTTCTCCGACGACGGCCGCGGCGTTCAGTCCGAGGAAATGATGCGCGCGGCGATGGTCAAAGCCAGATCGCTGGGCAAGCTGATCTGCGCCCACTGTGAGGACAATTCCCTGCTGCGCGGCGGCTGCATCCACGACGGAGAGTACGCCCGGCTGCACGGCCATCGCGGCATCTGCTCGGAGAGCGAATGGCGGCCCATCGAGCGCGACCTGCGGCTGGCAAAGGAGACCGGCTGCAGCTATCACGTCTGCCACATCTCCACGAAGGAGAGCGTCGCGCTGATCCGTCAGGCCAAGCGCGAGGGCGTGGACGTGACCTGCGAGACCGGCCCGCACTATCTGACGCTGACGGACATGGATCTTCAGGAGGACGGGCGCTTCAAGATGAACCCGCCGCTGCGCTCGCCCGCCGATCGCGACGCGCTGATCGAGGGTCTGCTGGACGGCACCATCGACATGATCGCCACCGACCACGCGCCCCACTCCGCCGAGGAAAAGGGCCGCGGGCTGGAGAAGAGCCTGATGGGCGTGGTCGGGCTGGAGACGGCGTTTTCCGAGCTGTACACCCGGCTGGTTCGCCCGGGCGTGCTGACGCTGGAGAAGCTCGTGGGGCTGATGAGCGTCAATCCCGCCAGGCGCTTCGGAATCTCCCTGAATCCCGCCGAAAACTTCACCGTGTTCGATCTGGGCGCGCACGCGCGGGTCAACCCCGAGGAATTCCTGTCCATGGGACGAAGCACCCCCTTCGCCGGAGACGACGTTTACGGAATCTGCCGGCTCACCGTCTGCGACGGAAAGATCGCCTACCCCTACGCGAATAACTGATTGGAGGAAACGTCAAATGTCCAAGAGAACGGATCTGAAGAAAATCATGATTATCGGCTCCGGCCCCATCGTCATCGGTCAGGCGGCCGAGTTCGACTACGCCGGCACTCAGGCCTGCCTCGCGCTGAAGGAGGAGGGCTACGAGGTCGTTCTGGTGAACTCCAATCCCGCGACCATCATGACCGACACCACCATCGCCGACAAGGTGTACATGGAGCCGCTGACGCTGGAATACGTGGCGCGCATCCTGCGCTATGAGCGTCCCGACGCCATCATCCCGGGCATCGGCGGTCAGACGGGCCTGAATCTGGCCATGCAGCTGGAGAAGAAGGGCGTGCTGAAGGAGTGCCAGGTCGAGCTGCTGGGCACCAACAGCCGCTCCATCGAGCGCGCCGAGGACCGCGAGCTGTTCAAGGAGCTGTGCCAGGAAATCGGCGAGCCGGTCATTCCCTCCCGCATCACCTATTCCATCGACGAAGCCCGTCAGGCGGCCGGGGAAATCGGCTATCCCGTGGTGCTGCGGCCCGCGTTCACGCTGGGCGGCACCGGCGGCGGCTTCGCTTACAACGAGGAAGAGCTCGTCGAGACCGCGACCAACGCCTTCCGTCTCTCTCCGGTGCATCAGGTGCTCATTGAGAAGAGCGTCAAAGGCTACAAGGAGATCGAGTTCGAGGTCATGCGCGACGGCGACGACCACGCCATCACCATCTGCGGCATGGAAAACGTGGATCCCGTGGGCGTGCACACCGGCGACTCCATCGTCGTCGCGCCCATCATGACCCTCAGCGACCACGACCTGAAGATGCTCAACGACAGCGCCATCAAGATCATCCGCGCGCTGAAGATCGAGGGCGGCTGCAATGTGCAGTTCGCGCTGAATCCCCATTCCTCCGAGTACTTCCTCATCGAGGTCAACCCCCGCGTGTCCCGCTCCTCCGCCCTCGCCAGCAAGGCCAGCGGCTATCCCATCGCCCGCGTGACGGCGAAGATCGCCGTGGGCATGAATCTGGAGGACATCCAGATCGCCAACACCACCGCCGCCTTCGAGCCGAGCCTCGACTACGTGGTGGCCAAGCTGCCCCGCTTCCCCTTCGACAAGTTCACGTCGGCCAGCAACCGTCTGGGCACCCAGATGAAGGCCACCGGCGAGGTCATGGGCATCGGCAGCAATCTTGAGGAGTGCCTGCTGAAGGCCGTGCGCTCGCTGGAGATCGGCGTTAACCACATTTACATGCCCAAGTTCGACGGCAAATCCGCCGAGGAGCTGCTGAGCTACGTCTCCGAATTCCGCGACGATAACCTCTACGCCATCGCGCAGCTGCTGCGTCTGGGCGTTTCCGTGGATCGCATCTACGAGGCCACCGAGATCACGCCCTTCTTCCTCGAGTCCTTCAAGAAGATCGTGGACTTTGAGCGCGTCGTGTCCGAGCATCCCATGGACGCGCAGACCCTGCGCCAGGCGAAGGAGCTGGGCTTCTCCGATCCCTGCATCGCCCGGCTGTGGAACGTGGACGAGCGCGCAGTCTGGAATCTGCGCATGGAGCGCGGCGTGATGCCCGTCTACCGCATGGTGGACACCTGCCACACCGGCGCGTACATCCCCTATTTCTACTCCAGCTACTTTGGAGAGAACCAGTCCGTCGTCACCGACCACAAGAAGATGGTGGTGCTGGGCGCGGGCCCGATCCGCATCGGTCAGGGCGTGGAATTCGACTACTCCACCGTGCATGCCGTGTCCACCATCCGTCAGGCCGGCTACGAGGCCATCATCATCAACAACAACCCCGAGACGGTCTCCACCGACTACACCACCTCGGACAAGCTGTACTTCGAGCCGCTGACCCCCGAGGACGTGAACAACATCCTCGTCTACGAGGGCGCGAACGAGGTCATCGCCTCCCTCGGCGGCCAGACGGCGGTCAACCTCGCCGCTCCGCTGGAGGATCGCGGCGTGAAGATCGTCGGCGCGGACGTGCAGGCCATCGAAAACGCCGAAAACCGCGACGCGTTCGAGCACATTCTCCATAAGCTGAACATTCCCCAGTCCGCCGGCCGCGCCGTCACCAGCATCGAGGAGGGCGTTCGCGCCGCCGAAGAGGTGGGCTATCCCGTGCTGGTGCGCCCCAGCTTCGTGCTGGGCGGCCGCGCCATGCAGATCGTCGCCGCCGAGGCGCAGCTGCGCCAGTATCTGAAGGCCGCCTTCGACGTGGACGCGGAGAAGCCCGTGCTGGTCGACCACTACATCCTCGGCAAGGAGGTAGAGGTGGACGCCATCTGCGACGGCCGCAACGTGTTCGTGCCCGGCATTATGGAGCTGGTGGAGCGCACCGGCGTGCACAGCGGCGACTCCATCAGCGTCTATCCGCCCTTCAGCATCTCCGACCGCGTGAAGGGAATCATCCTGGGCTACACCAAGAAGCTGGGGCTGGGGCTGGGCATCGTGGGTCTGTACAACATCCAGTTCATCGTGGACAAGGCCGATAACGTGTACGTCATCGAGGTCAATCCCCGCTCGTCGCGCACCGTGCCGTTCCTGTCCAAGGCCACGGGCTACAGTCTCGCGGACATCGCCACCCGCGCCATCCTCGGCATCTCGCTGAAGGAGCAGGGCATCTTCGACCTCTATCCCGACGAGAAGCAGCGCTGGTACGTCAAGGTTCCGGTGTTCTCGCTGGCCAAGATCCGCGGTCTGGACGCGTATCTGTCCCCTGAGATGAAGTCCACCGGCGAGGCCATCGGCTACGACGCGCGCCTGAACCGCGCGCTGTACAAGGCGCTTCAGGCCTCGGGCATGCAGCTTCAGAATTACGGCACTGTGCTGGCCACCGTGGCCGACAAGGACAAGGAGGAAGCGCTGCCGCTGATCCGCCGGTTCTACAACCTGGGCTTCAACATCGAGGCCACGCCGGGCACGGCCCAGTTCCTGCGCGAGAACGGCATTCGCACCCGCGTGCGCCGCAAGCTCAGCGTGGACGCGGACGACATCCCCTCCGCGCTGCGTCAGGGCCACATCGCCTACGTCATCAACACCCACGACGTGGGCTCCATGGGGCAGGCGCGGGACGGCTTCATGATCCGCCGCCTGTCGGTGGAGAACAACGTCACCATGTTCACCGCGCTGGACACCGTGCGAGTGCTGCTGGACGTGCTGGAAGAGATGACCCTGCCGGTTTCCACCATCGACGGAGAGTGAATCCATGAAGCAATGCCTGTTTGAAAACGTTTCCAATCGCCGCCTCGCGCCGAACGTGTTCGAGATGGTTCTGCGCGGCGACTGCTCCGCAGTCGCCGCGCCGGGCCAGTTCGTAAACCTGCGGCTGGACGGCTTCTATCTGCGCCGCCCCATCTCGGTGTGCAATGTGGACGGCGACGCGCTCACGCTGATCTATAAGGTCGTGGGCCGCGGCACCGAGGCCATGTCCCGCATGCAGCCCGGCGAAAAGCTGGACGCGCTGGTGGGACTGGGCAACGGCTATTCGCTGGACGAATGCAGCGACCGGCCCATGCTCATCGGCGGCGGCGCCGCGGGAGCCATGGTCATCCGTGAATTTCAGAACAGCTCGCACTCGGAAAATCAGGTCGTGTGCGTCATTGACGACAATCCCTCCAAACGGGGCGCACTGTTGATGGGAGTCCCCATCGTGGGCGACCGCGAGAAGATCGAGTCCACCGTGCAGAAATACGGTATCGAGGAGATCGTGCTCGCCATCCCGTCGGCGCAGCTCAAGGACCGCACGGAGCTTATCTCTATCTGCCAGCGCACCGGCTGCCGCCTGAAAACGCTCCCCGCTCTCTATCAGCTCGCAAACGGCGAGGTCAGTGTCAAGAAGGTTCGCGATGTGGACATCGTCGATCTGCTCGGCCGCGCGACCGTGGACGTGGATATGAGCGGTATTGCCGACTACATAAAGGGCAAGACCGTGCTCGTCACCGGAGGCG
>ERZ780195.572-NODE-572-length-36327-cov-15.874890_pt1 | contig 36327 bp, 32 predicted proteins | sample MGYA00511017_ERZ780195 | MGnify/ENA primary metagenome ERZ780195 (study PRJEB29588, sample SAMEA2159974) | human gut metagenome | biome: human gut; feature: human-associated habitat; material: faeces | place: Denmark | collected 2008/2010 ...
TCTGACGAAAAATCCATTCGCCGGCCAACCGCCTCATTTGTGCGGTGTTGCCCTAAAATCGTTCGCGGAATATAATTCAGGATTTGTCCTTTTATCTGCTAAAATATCGTGAGAACAGTGCCGGATTATTACCTCTGCATTATCGTTCTCGGTATCGTTATATGAGTGCAGACACAACGAAATCCTCATAGCCGCCCGAGCTTGCCAAGCCTGATAAGAAAATGGATATGGAAAAACGACCTCTGGCCACCGAGACCAGAGGCTTTTTGCTGCCCCGGTAGGATATGGCTCTTGCGGTTATATCCCCCGTCGCCGCCCGTAATCGAGCACAGGCGGGAGTGGGCTGTCAAGGGGGCTTCGCCCCGCCGTGTGCGGCGGCCTTACCCTTGACCGCCACCACCGGCTGTGCTTTTTCTCCGGCAAGCGGCGGGGGTATATCCTCCAGAGCCGCCCCCTTTTCCAAGATTGGAAAAGGGCGGGGGAAAAGGTTGACCCACTACATTATAAAAACGGAGGTTTTCAAAATGAAACGACCCCTTGCGTATATCACCGCCACGTGGAGCGGCGATCCCTGCGAGGCGACGGAGCAGGCCGCCAAGTATTGCCGCGCTGTCTATGAGGCGGGCTTTTCGCCCATCTGCCCCATGCTCTATCAGCCGCTTTTCCTGAACAACGCCGTTCCCGAGGAGCATAAGAGAGGCATCGACATGGGCTGTGACCTGCTTCGCCGCTCTCATGTGCTGGTGGTGTGCGGCAGCATCTCCACGGAAAGCATGAAAAACGATGCGACCGTTGCCCAGCGGCTGGGGATCACGGCAACCACGTTGGACGGCATCCTGACCGTAATGCGTCAGGGCCGCCGCTGATATGAGCGAGATACGGCTGGGGAGCCTGTTTGACGGGATCGGCGTGTTCCCGCTGGCGGCAGTGCGCTGCGGTATCGTGTCCGCATGGGCCAGCGAGATAGAAAAAGCGCCTATCTCCATCACGAAACGCCATTTTCCCGGTATGGCACATTTAGGGGATGTGACAAAGCTGAACGGCGGCGACATTCCGCCCGTCCACATCATCACCTTTGGCTCACCCTGCCAGAACCTCTCACAGATTGGCAACAGGGCCGGTCTTGCCGGGGAAAAATCCAGCCTGTTTTTTCATGCGATTCGCATTATCCGTGAAATGAGGGAGGCGACAAATGGTATATTTCCAGCAATCGCTGTTTGGGAGAACGTCATGGGAGCGTTTTTTCAAATGACCGGATGGACTTTAGAGCCGTGCTCTCAGCGTTCACGGCCGCCGACATTTCAATGCCTGCTTCTGGAAGATGGGCAGGAGCCGGAATGGTGCGAGGGCATACGCCCGATCTCGCATGGCGGCTCATGGATGCCCAGCATTGGGCAAGCCCCCGATTGGCACGACGGCAGCGCGTCTTTGTTGTGGCAGACTTTGGAGGACAATGTTCCCGCGAAATACTTTTTAAGCCCCGCGCAGTGCAGTCAATTTCTGCGTCTGGCGGAAATTGCGGGCTGCCCGCCGCCTGCGGAGATCGAGGCTCTTTTGTTGAAGCAGGGCGGCGTGTACCGATCACCAGACCCTTTCAATGCTATGGCAGCGCCCACTCGCAATGAAGCCGAACGCCGGCTGGATTTCTGGCTGGAGGCCTGCGACCACCTGAACCTCCCAGAGTTCAAATCCTGCCGCAAAATGCTGGCCAACTGGCGACGCTACATCCTAAATGCATTCGACATTCACCTGTCCAACGGTTTTACTGAGGGCTGCAACAACGCCATCAAAACCCTCAAACGCCTCGCCTTTGGCTTCAGAAGCTTCAGCACCTTCAGGGCTAGGATTCTTCTCGCTTCAAGGACACACCCCTACATTTGACAAAGAACCCCTTTTTCGCGATTTCGGGCTCCGTACGGGAGTTTTTTGGTTGTATGGTATAAAATATCCGTCCGAAAACTGTGCTTTCGGACGGACTGTGGTAGGGCTGGCGGGGTTCGAACCCGCACGAACGAATGTTCATCAGATTTTAAGTCTGAGGTGTCTGCCATTCCACCACAGCCCCGGATGAAACCGCTTATCCAAGATTATAGCATGACAGATGGGAAAAATCAAGACGGCGATTTCGGCGAATGTGAATTTGAAAGAAGAAGGCCTGCGCATGGGAATTCCCATGCGCAGGCCTTCTGTATGGGACGCGTCAGTTCTCCTTAAGCACCCTGTCCATTACGCCGCAGAAATCGAAGGTGGCGAAGTAGTCCTTCAGCGTCTCCGCGCGGCGGATCATCTGGAATGTGCCGTCCTCGCGGAGCAGGATCTCCGCCGAGCGCAGGCGGCCGTTGTAATTGTAGCCCATGGAGAAGCCGTGCGCGCCGGTGTCGTGGATGACCACCAGATCACCGACGTCGATATTCGGCAGCGCGCGGTTGACGGCGAACTTGTCGTTGTTTTCGCACAGCGAGCCCACCACGTCGTACACGTGGTCGCACAGCGCGTCCTCCTTGCCGGCGACGGTGATGTGGTGATACGCGCCGTAGATGGCCGGGCGCATGAGGTTGGCCGCGCACGCGTCCAGGCCGATATACTCGTGGTAGATGTGCTTTTTGTGAATGGCCGTGGCCACGAGGCAGCCGTTGGGGCCGGTCATGTAGCGGCCCAGCTCCGTGGCGATGCGGACGTGGCCGAGCCCTGCGGGAACCATGACCTCCTCGAAGGCATCGTGGACGCTCCGGCCGATGCGCGCGATGTCGGGCATCTGTTCCTCCGGGCGATAGGGAATGCCCACGCCGCCGGAGAGGTTAATCATGAAAAAGTCCGCGCCCAGCGTCTCGTGCACATCCTTCGCCAGCTGGAACAATACCCGGGCGTTGGCGGGATAGTAGTCGTTTTCGATGGTGTTGCTGGCCAGAAACGCGTGCAGGCCGAAGCGCTTCACACCCATCCGCTGAAGCCTTTCCACGGCGGAGAAGATCTGCTCCCGGGTCATGCCGAATTTGGAAATGCCCGGCTGGCCCATGCAGGTCGCGCCGATATGCAGTTCTCCGCCGGGGTTGTAGCGCAGGCAGATCTGCTCGGGAATGCCGCCGTGGTGGGTGAGAAAGTCGATGTGAGTGATGTCGTCCAGATTGATGTTCACGCCCAGCCTGCGGGCGTATTCGAATTCCTCGCCCGGGGTTTCGTTGGAGGAGAACATCACCTGATCGCCGGAAAAGCCAAGCGCTTCGGCCATCTTCAGCTCGGCCATGGACGCGCAGTCCAGCCCGCAGCCCTCCTCCTTGAGAATCTGCAGAATGAACGGATTGGGGCAGGCCTTCACGGCGTAATACTCCCGGTAGCCCTTGTTCCAGGCGAAGGCGGAGAGCAGGCCGCGCGCGGTGCGGCGCAGACCGGCCTCGTCGTAGAGATGGAAGGGCGTGGGGTAGACTGCGGCGATTTCGCGCAGCTTTTCGGGGCTGACAAAGGGCTTTTTCTGCATAAAATATCCACTCCTGCGGCGCAATGGCTGTATAAATATTTGTCAGCCATGATAGACCTTTTTTCGCCCGCCGTCAAGCGCGTTACTGTTGCGTCCGGCGTGAAATGGATTGTTTAACATTTCGGCGTTGCAACGCGGTTCGTTTCGTGATAAAGTAGTATAGGATTATTGTAGGGAAGGTGTCGCTCCGGCGATTTTCCCGAAAAACGCAGGAGGAATTCCATTGACGCTTTCCGACCGGATTGAATCGCTGCTGATGTCGGTGCAGAAGCCGGCGCGCTATATGGGCGGCGAGTTTAATTCCATCATGAAAAACCCCGAGGACGTGGACGTTCGCTTCGCGTTCCTGTTTCCCGATACCTACGAGGTGGGCATGTCCCATCTGGGCATGAAGATTCTCTACCACACCATCAACCGCCGGGACGACGCGTGGTGCGAGCGCGTGTTCTCACCATGGGTGGACATGGCCGACCTGATGCGCGAAAACGACATTCCGCTGTTTTCGCTGGAATCCCGCACGCCCATCCGCGATTTCGATCTGCTGGGCGTGACGCTCCAGTACGAGATGAGCTACACCAACATTCTCGACGCGCTGGATCTGGCGGGCATTCCGCTGCGCGCGGCGGATCGCACGGACGGGCCGTTCGTGATCGTCGGCGGGCCCTGCGCGTTCAACCCCGAGCCGCTGGCACCGTTTGTGGATCTGGTGGCCATCGGCGACGGCGAGGACGAGACCCATCAGGTGATCGACTGCTACAAGGCGTGGAAGGCCTCGGGCGCGCCGCGGGAGGAATTCCTGCGCGCGGCGGCGAAAATTCGCGGCGTGTACGTGCCGTCGCTGTACGATGTAAATTATAACGAGGACGGCACCGTCGCGTCCATCCGCCCGAAGGAGGGCTCCGGCGCGCCGGAGGTGGTGCGCAAGGCCATGGTGGCGAACCTGACCGCGGCGGACTATCCCGAAAAGCTCATCGTGCCCTTCGGCGAGGTGGTGCACAACCGCATCATGCTGGAGATCTTCCGCGGTTGCACCCGAGGCTGCCGCTTCTGTCAGGCGGGCATGATCTACCGCCCCGTGCGCGAGCGCAGCATGGATCGGCTCATGGAGATGGCGGAAAAGCTGGTGGCGGCCACGGGCTACGACGAGATTTCGCTGATGAGCCTGTCCAGCGGCGATTATTCGTGCCTGCCGGAGCTGGCGCACCGCATGGTGGAGAAGTTCGCCCAGAAGCGCGTGCGCATTTCGCTGCCGTCTCAGCGCATCGACAACGTGCTGACGGACACGCTCAGGGAGACTCAGAAGGTCAAAAAGACGGGCCTGACGCTGGCTCCCGAGGCGGGCACTCAGCGCCTGCGCGACGTCATCAACAAGGGCGTGACCGAGGACGACCTGATGCGCGCGGTGACGGACGCGTTCGAGCAGGGCTGGTCGTCGGTGAAGCTCTATTTCATGATCGGTCTGCCCACGGAGACGGACGAGGACGTGCTGGGCATCGCCGATCTGGCCCAGAAGGTGCGCAGGTGTTATTTCGCCGTGCCCAAGGAACAGCGCGCGCCGGGCCTGCGCATCACGGTCAGCGCGTCGGTGTTCGTGCCGAAGAACTTCACGCCCTTCCAGTGGTCGGCGCAGCTGGACTACGACACGGTGGTTCGCCGCCAGCAGCTGCTCAGGAACGCCCTGCGGGACGTGAAGGGCGTGGACTTCAAGTATCACGCGCCGGACGTGAGCTACATCGAGGCCGTGTTCGCCCGGGGCGACCGACGGCTGGCCGACGCGCTGGAGTGCGCCTATCGGCTGGGCTGCCGCATGGACGGATGGTCGGATCAGTTCCGCTACGATCTCTGGCTTCAGGCCATCCGCGAGTGCGGGCTGGATCCCGACTTCTACGCCTGCCGCGAGCGGGCGCTGGACGAGGTGCTGCCCTGGGACCATCTGGACGCGGGCGTCACCAAGTCGTTCCTGAAGCGCGAGTGGGAAAAGGCCCAGCGCGGCGAGACGACCCACGACTGCCGCAAGGGCTGCGTGGGCTGCGGCGTGAACCGCTATGAGGAGGCGAGCGAATGCGGGCGATGATTCGATTCGGCAAGCAGCCGAGACTGCGGTTTATCTCCCATCTGGATCTTCAGCGCTTCTTTCAGCGCGCGCTGAACCGCACGGGCCTGCCCATCGCGTGGACGCAGGGCTTCAATCCCCATCCCATTCTGTCCTTCGGCTCGGCGCTGGCGCTGGGCTGGACCAGCGAATACGAAATTCTGGACGTGAAGCTCTCCGCGCCCATGGGCCGCAGGCGCACCGAGGACGCGATGCGTGCGGCGCTGCCGGTGGATCTTCCGGTGCTGGAGGTGCGCATGGTGGACGACCGCCATCCCGCGCCCATGGCCATGGTGCGCGCGTCGGATTACGAGATTACCCTCTCGGGCGAGACCGCGGCGGCGACGCTGGCTGCGGCGGAGGAATTCCTGCGCCGGGAATCGGTCATGGCCGTGCGCAAGACCAAGTCCGGCGAGCGCGAGGTGGACATTCGCCCCATGGCGCTGCTGCTGGAGCGCGAGGGCGACGTGCTTTCTGCCCGGCTGATGCTGACGGAGAAGGACACGCTCAAGCCCGATCTGCTGGTGCGGGCGCTGGCGGAAATCGCCGGCGCGGAGGTTCCTGAGATGCGCATTCACCGCAGATGCCTGCTGGGCGAGGACGAGAGCGGCGCGCTGAAGCCGCTAATGGAACTGTGAGCATGAAGAGGGAGTTTTTGCTGGAGGCCTTCTGCGGCCAGACGCGGCTGGCCGTGCTGGAGGACGGCGCGCTGAGCGAGCTGTACTATGAGCGCCCGGGCGAGGAAAAGCTGTCGGGCAATCTGTATCTCGGAAGGGTTCAGAACATCCTTCCGGGCATGAACGCCGCCTTTGTGGACATCGGGCAGGAGAAGAACGCCTTTCTCTATGCCGGAGACATTCCCGTGGATCCCCGGGAGGCCAACGAGCTGGCCGACCGGATGAAGGACGCGCGCATCGAGAAGATGATCCGCCCCGGACAGGAGCTGCTCGTGCAGGTGGTCAAGGAGCCGGGCGGAACCAAGGGCTGCCGCATTTCCAGCCATGTGACCGTGCCCGGGCGCATGACGGTGCTTCTGCCCACGGTGAGCTACGCCGGCGTGTCCAAGAAGATCACCGATTCCGCAGAGCGGGAGCGGCTGCACGCCATCGCCGAGAAACTCATCGGCGACGGCGGCATGGGCGTGATCGTCCGCACCGCTGCCGAGGGCGCGTCCGCCGAGGCGCTGGCCGAGGACTATCGCGCCGCGGTGGAGCTCTGGCGGCAGATCGAAAACCGCGCCCGGCATGCCGCCGCGCCGAAGCTGATCCATTCCGACGGCAGTCTCGCCCTTCAGGTGGTGCGCGACATGCTGGACGAGCGGACGGACGCGGTGCGCGTGGACGGAAGGGCGCTGTTTCAGGAGGTTCTGGCCCACGCTCGGGCGCTCACGCCGCGCCTTGCGGATCGCGTGGTCGAATACGCCGGCGAGCGGCCGCTGTTCGACGTGCACGGCGTGGATACCGCGCTGAGCAAGGCCATGGCCCATCGCGTATGGCTCAGGAGCGGCGGCACGCTGGTGATCGACGAGATCGAGGCGCTGACCGTCATCGACGTGAACACCGGCAAATTCGTGGGCAGGAAGTCCTTCGACGAGACGGTGTACAGGCTCAACTGCGAGGCGGCGGTGCAGATCGCACGGCTGCTGCGCCTGCGCGACGTGGGCGGCATCGTGGTCATCGACTTTATCGACATGGATTCGCAGACCCAGCGCGACGGGCTGCTGCAGATTCTGCGCGAGGCGACCCAGGCCGACCGCAACCGGACCAACGTGGTGGGCTTCACCAGCCTTGGGCTGGTGGAGATGACGCGCAAGAAGGTGCGCCGGCCGCTGAGCAAGCAGCTGGGGCACGTCTGTCCGGCGTGTCAGGGCGCGGGAATCGTGGATTCCTACGAAAATATCGCCTACGCCGCCGCCCGGGAGCTCTGGGCGCGGGGGAGAGCCGCGCCCGGCTGCAAACTGCTCGTGGAGACCTCCGCGCCGGTGGCCGGATGGCTGCGCACCGTTGGAAAGCCGGAGAACGTGAGCGCGTGGGTTGCGGTTTCCGAAATGGCTGAGGGCGAGGCTTATCGCATCGCGCCCGCCGACTGCGCCGCGCTGCCCGCGGGCGCCAGAGAGCTGAAATGAGGAATGAATTATGACTGAACGCAAACAGGTGCCGGAGAGCGAGATTCTCCGCCAGAAGGAATACATGAAGCTCGTCCGCGCCATGGAGCGCCGGCCCCAGACCTACCACATCGTGTCCATGGGCTGTCAGATGAACGAGCGCGATTCGGAGACCATCGCCGGCATGCTCAACGAAATGGGCATGACCCGGCAGCCCGTGCGCGAGCAGGCGGATCTGATCCTCTACAACACCTGCTGCGTGCGCGAAAACGCCGAGAACAAGGCGCTGGGCAACGTCATCTGGCTCAAGGAACTCAAGAAAGACAAGCCCGACCTGCTCATCTGCGTGGGCGGCTGCATGACTCAGGAGAAGGGCATGGCCGAGGCCATGAAGCGCAATTATCCGTTCATCGATCTGGTGTACGGAACTCACAATCTCTACCGCCTGCCCGAGTATCTTCATCGCGTACTGCGCGACCGCGCGCCGGTGGTGGAGGTGGTTGAGACCGACGGCGAGATCGTCGAGGGTCTGCCCGAGGCGCGCCAGAGCCGCTTCAGCGCCTTCGTGAACATCATGTACGGCTGCAACAACTTCTGCACCTACTGCATCGTGCCCTATGTCCGCGGCCGGGAGCGCTCCCGCGAGCCGGAGGCCGTGCTCGAGGAGGCGCTGCGCCTGCGGGACGCGGGCGTGCAGGAGATCACGCTGCTGGGACAGAACGTCAACTCCTATCGCGGCGGCGGCGCGGAGTTCGCCAATCTGCTCTATCGCCTCGACCGGCTGGAGATTCCGCGCATCCGCTTCATGACGAGCCATCCCAAGGATCTGTCCGACGAGCTGATCGCGGCCTACGGCGAGCTTAAGCATCTGATGCCCCATCTGCATCTGCCGGTGCAGGCGGGCGACGACGAGATTCTGCGCCGCATGAACCGCCGCTACAATCGGGAACACTATCTCGACCTGGTGCGCCGTCTGCGCGCCGCGCGGCCGGACATCGGCCTGACCACGGACATCATCGTGGGCTTCCCGGGCGAGACCGAGGCGCAGTTCGAGCAGACGCTGTCGCTGGTGGACGAGGTGCGCTACGATTCGGCGTACACGTTCATCTATTCGCCCCGCGTGGGCACCAAGGCGGCCTCCATGCCCGACGACACGCCCGCCGAGGAGAAGTCCCGGCGCATCCAGACGCTCATCGCAAAGCAGCAGGCGATCACGTCCGAGATCCTCTCGGGCATGGTCGGAACCACCGCCGAGGTGCTGGTGGAGAGCGTCTCCGCCCGCGACGCGGGCTGGGTCGGCGGCAAATCGCCCCGGGCGCTGATGGTCAATTTCCCCGGCGGCGAGGAGCTCATCGGCCGCATTGTGAAGGTCAGAATCACCTCCGCGGGGCGCAACACCCTGCGCGGAGAGCTTGTGAACGAATAAACGGGAGGAAAAGCAAATGGATATGGTATTTCAGAAAACCCGCGAGCTGGGTGACGCGCTGCTGGCCAGCGAAATCTATCAGCGCATGAAGGCGGCCGAGGACAAGGCCATGCAGAATCAGGAGGCCGCTCAGGCGATGAGCGATCTGCTGGAGAAGCGAAACAGCATTCAGGAGCTGATGAAGCAGCCCAATCCCGACCCCGGCGCGCTCAAGCGCCTGTCCGACGAGATGGACGAGATTCAGGAGCGCCTTCAGATGATGGATGACATCGTGGAGCTGACTCAGGCGCGCTCGGAGTTCACGGGCCTCATCAATCAGGTCAACCAGGTGCTCCAGTTCATCGTCACCGGCCGGATGGAGGAGGAGAACTGCGGCGGCGACTGCTCGTCCTGCGGCGGCTGCCACTGATTGAGATTATCACGAAAGACAAGCGAGGTGAGCCCATGGCGCTGTCGCCCATGATGCAGCAGTATCTGCGAATTAAGGAGCAGTATCCCGACACGATTCTGTTCTTCCGGCTCGGCGACTTTTACGAGATGTTCTTCGACGACGCGAAGCTCGTCTCTCAGGAGCTGGAGCTGACGCTGACGGGCAAGGAGTGCGGCCTGAGCGAGCGCGCGCCCATGTGCGGCGTGCCCTATCACGCGGTGGAGACCTATCTGCAGAAGCTCATCGAAAAGGGTCACAAGGTCGCCATCTGCGAGCAGATGACCGACCCGGCGCTGGCCAAGGGGCTGGTGGAGCGCGAGGTCATCCGCGTGGTCACGCCCGGCACGGTCATCGAGAGCAATCTGCTGGAGGATCGAAGGCCGAACTACATCGTCTCCATCTGCCTCAGGCGCAGCCTGGCCGGCTGCGCGCTGTGCGACGTGTCCACGGGCGAGTTCTACCTCTATCAGATTCCCGACGCGCGGGTCTCGCTGGCCGACGAGCTGGCGAGAATCGCGCCCAGCGAGATTATCGTCAACGACGTGGAGGCCTTCGGTCTGCTGGTGCCGGAGATGAAGCGCATCGCCGGCGCGGCGGACGAGGAGTCCTTCCGCCATGCCGCCGCGGCCAAATGTATGAAGGCCCACTTCGGACAGACGGTGGAGGAGATGGGCTTTGGCGAGGAGCGCGCGGCAGTGGACGCGGCGGGCGCGCTGCTGAAGTATCTGACGGACACCCAGAAGAATGCGCTGAAGCACATCGTGTCCGCAAAATCCTACGACGCGCAGCGCTATATGGCGCTGGATCGCGTGGCGCTTCGCAATCTGGAGCTGACCGAGACCAACCGGGGGCGCAGCCGCCGCGGCTCGCTGCTGGGCATTCTCGACCGGACGCGCACGTCCATGGGCAGCCGGCTGCTGCGCTCGTGGATTGAGCGGCCGCTGCTGGACAAAAGCGCCATCAACCGCCGGCTGGACGCGGTGGAGGGCTTTCTGACCAATCCCATGGCCGCGGACGCGCTGCGCGAACAGCTCGAGGGCGTTTACGACGTGGAGCGCCTGCTCAGCCGCATCGCCTACGACGCGGTGAACGCCCGGGACTGCCTCGCCCTTTGCGCCACGCTGGAGGCTGTGCCGCGCATCAAGGCTATGGCGGGCGAGTTTTCCGCGCCGCTGATCGCCGAGACGATGGCCGCGCTGGATCCCATGGAGGATCTGACCGCCACGCTCAGGAGCGCCATCTCGCCGGACGCGCCGCTCTCCGTGCGCGAGGGCGGCATGATCGCTCAGGGCTACAGCGCCGAGCTGGACGAGTTGCGCGACGTGTCGGCCAACGGCAAGTCCTATCTGGCCGCCATGGAGCAGGAAGAGCGGGACAAGACAGGCATCAAGAACCTGAAAATCGGCTACAACCGCGTGTTCGGCTATTACATAGAGGTCACCAAATCGTTCTACGACCTGATTCCCTACAACTACACCCGCAAGCAGACGCTGGCCAACTGCGAGCGCTTCATCACTGAAGACTTGAAGGCTCTGGAGAACAAGATTCTCGGCGCGGAGGAAAACGCCACGCGGCTGGAATACCGGCTGTTCTGCGAAATTCGCGAGAAGCTCAAGGAGCATCTGCCGCGGCTTCAGAACACGGCGCTGGCGCTCAAGACGCTGGACGCGCTGCTGTCGCTGGCTCAGACGGCGGCGGAGCGGGACTATGTGCGCCCCACCATCAACGACGAGGGACGCTACGAGATCGTCGATGGCCGCCACCCGGTGGTGGAGGACTCCATCGGCCGGGAGCGCTTCGTGCCCAACGACACCCATCTGGACGACGAGCATCGCGTGATGATCATCACCGGCCCGAATATGGCCGGTAAATCCACCTACATGCGTCAGGCGGCGCTGATCGTGCTGATGGCGCACATGGGCTCTTTCGTGCCCGCGCAGTCGGCGGACGTGGCGCTGACCGACCGCATCTTCACGCGCATCGGCGCGTCGGACGACCTCTACGGCGGCCAGTCCACCTTCATGGTGGAGATGAGCGAGATGGCGACCATTCTGAAATTCGCCACGCGCAAGAGCCTGCTGATTCTGGACGAGGTGGGGCGCGGCACGTCCACCTTCGACGGCCTGTCCATCGCATGGGCGGCGGTGGAGTACATCGCCGGCGAGAAGTGCGGCGCGCGGACGCTGTTCGCGACGCACTACCACGAGCTGTCCGAGCTGGAGGGCACGCTGCCCGGCGTGGTGAACTATCGCATCACCGCCAAAGAGCAGGGCGAGGACGTGATCTTCCTGCGCAAGATCGTGCCCGGCGGCGCGGATCGCAGCTACGGCGTGGCCGTGGCCAAGCTGGCGGGCCTTCCCAGGAACCTCATCGCCCGGGCGCGGCAGATCATGGCCAGGCTGGAGGTGGACAGCCAGACCAGCGGCTCCATCGGCAGGAGCATACTCGACGAACGCCGCGCCGGTGACCGCCAGCTGGGCATGCTGGACTTCAAACCCATGGAGCTGGTGGAGGAGATCTCTCAGCTGGACGTGGTGAGCATGACGCCCATCGACGCGCTGAACAAGCTGTTCGAGCTGAACGAAAAGGCAAAGAGGATATAGCCATGTGGGATCTTTCTGTGGAAAACATCGGCCTGAAAATGCGGGCAAAGCCGCTTCAGCCCGCCGAGGGCTTTGCGCTTCCCGAAAAATACGGCTGGCGCTTTTATCGCCCCGGCGACGAGCACGTCTGGGCGGAGATTGAAACCTCCGCCGGGGAATTCCGCACGCCCGAGGAGGGCCTTCCGGCCTTTCAAAGGTACTTTCCCTCCGAAGAGGAGCTGCGCCGCCGGATGATCTTTCTCACCGACGGCGGCAGGCCCTTCGCCACGGCCACGGCATGGTTCGGCGGCGAGGGCGAGCCGGAGCAGATGGGCCATCTCCACTGGGTGAGCGTGGACGCGGCGCATCAGGGCCGGGGACTTTCCAAGCCGCTGGTGGCAATGGCGGTCAACCGCCTGCTGGAGCTGGGCCATCGCGAGGCGATTCTGACCACGCAGACGCCCAGCTGGGTGGCCATCAGGGTCTACCATCGCTTCGGCTTCCGGCCGGAGGTGCGCGCGGAGGAAGAAATCAGGGGCTGGAGCATCGTCTCCGAAAAAACGGGAATTGACTTTTTGAGCGAAATACGGAGGTAAACTATGCCCATTCGCATATTGGATGCGGCGACCGTCGGCCGCATTGCGGCGGGCGAGGTGGTCGAGCGCCCCAGCTCGGTGGTCAAGGAGCTGGTGGAAAATTCGCTGGACGCCGGCGCGACGGCCGTAACGGTGGAAATTCGCGGCGGCGGCATCGACTATCTGCGGGTGACGGACAACGGCTGCGGCATCGAGCCGGGGCAGGTGCGCCTGGCGTTCGAAAACCATGCCACGTCCAAGCTCCAGAACGCCGAGCAGCTGGACGACATCCGAACGCTGGGCTTTCGCGGCGAGGCGCTGCCGTCCATCGCGTCGGTTTCCCATGTGGAAATGACCACCCGCGCCCGGAATCAGGACTCGGGCATGCGCGTCAGCATCGACGGAGGCCAGAACCTGCGCGTACAGGAGGCGGGCTGCCCCGAAGGCACCACGTTCGTCATGCGCGATCTGTTTTACAACATCCCCGTGCGGCGGGCATTTCTGAAAAAGCCGTCCTACGAGGGCGGACTGGTGGGCGACGTGACCGCGCGGCTGATGCTCGGCAATCCCGGCGTGTCCATGCGCTTCGTCAACAACGGAACCACGGTCTATCACACCTTCGGCGACGGCAAGCTGCGCCACGCCGTCTTCGCGGTCTACGGCAAGGAGACCGCCGAGAAGATGATCGAGCTGGACGCGGCCGAGGGCGGTACGCGCGTCTACGGCATGATCGGCGTGGGCGAGCTGGCCAAGTCCACCCGCGCGCATCAGATGTTCTTCATCAACGGCCGCTCGGTGCGCTGCGCGCTGCTCTCCAAGGCGCTGGAGCAGGTCTGCCGCAGCCGCGTGACCATCGGCATGTACCCGATGTGCGCCCTCAACCTCGTGCTGCCGCCCAATTCCATCGACGTGAACGTCCATCCAAACAAGCTGGAGGTGCGCTTCCGCGACGAGATCCTGACTCAGACCGTGGTGGAGAAGCTGCTTGGAACGGCCTTCGAGGGCGAGCGCGTGCTGGACTGGCAGCGCGACGCGGCTCCGCCGCGGACGGTTCAGCGAACCGTGACGGTGCGCGACATCACGCCCGAGGCGCTGAAGCAGAGAAACGAGGCCGAGACGGCGCAGAACCCGCCCATCCCTGACAAGAAGCCCGAAAAGCCGGTGCAGACGCAGATGTTCGCCGACGCGCTGGATCGGGAGCGGGCCCGATACGGCCTTGCCGGAACCTCCACCGGCACGCGCGGAGCATCGCTGCGCGAGGGCGGGGGAGCGGCGATGCCCTTGACGGGACAGAACGCCCCCGGCGGAACGGCGGGCAATGCACAGAACGCGAACGGGCCGATTGTCGAGGGCGGCAGACCTGCGGCGCGAAGCGTGACCGCGAGCATGCCGCCGCTTCCCGCTGGAGCGTCCGCGGCGCGAAGCGTGACCGCAGCCATGCCGCCGCTGCCGGGAAACGCGCAGTCGGCGCGCGGCGCTATGGAAAATGCGATGAGCGATGCGCAGGCCGCGCAGAGCTTCGGAGCAAACAGGCCGAGCGGTGCACAGACGGTGCAGGGCGACGCGGCGAATCTGCCGGGCAATGCGCAGGCAGCGCAGAGTCTCGCGGCGAGCATGCCGCCGCTTCCCGGCGAAGCGGTGCGGCAGAGCACTTCGTCGGACGGCATTGTCGGAGGAAAGGCGCAAAATGGGCCGACTGGCAGTGCGAATCCGTCATCCCATCCGGGCGGCACCGTGAATCTGCCGCCGCTGCCGAATGGCGGCGATGCGGCGAGTGCGCGCCTGACCGCCGGGCAAAGCGCGTTCAGCGGCGATGACTCCCAGTCCGCAGCCATGCCGAGAATGCCTGAGCTCCCGGGAAAAATCGAATCCAGGCCCTCCTATCGCGTGGTCGGAGTGGCGTTCAAGACCTACATCATCCTCGAGGTGAACGACACGCTGCTGCTCATCGACCAGCACGCGGCCCACGAGCGTCTGCGCTACGAGATGTACTGCAGACAGCTGGAGTCAGGCACGGCCTCGCAGCAGCTGCTCACGCCGCTGATCGTGCGCCTGTCCGAGCGCGAAATGGCGCTGATTATGGACAACATCGAACTGCTGTCCGACGCGGGATACACCGTCGAACCCTTCGGTGAGCACGACATTCAGGTGCGCGCCGTGCCTCATGTACTGGGCAAGGCGGAGCTGAAGCCGCTGTTCATGGACATGCTCAACAGCCTGAACCGGCTGAAGGCGGCCACGCTGGACGCGCGCCGCGCGGAGATCATGCAGATGGCCTGCAAGAGCGCCATCAAGGGCGGCGACGCGCTGAGCGAATCGGAGATCGACGCGCTGATCGGCGAGATGCTGGAAACCGGCGCGCCGCCCACCTGCCCTCACGGCCGGCCGGTGGTGAAGCAGGTCTCCCGGCGCGATCTGGAAAAGCTCTTCAAGCGAATTCAATAAAAAAAACGGGCGTCGCCTCGCGCGGTGCCCGTTGACAGGGAGCGTTTTTGTATGTCCAAACCCAAACTGATCGTCGTCGCCGGGCCTACGGCCTCGGGAAAGACCGCCTGCGCGGTGGAGCTCTGCCTGCGCATTGGCGGCGAGGTGGTTTCCGCGGATTCCATGCAGATCTATCGGGGAATGGACGTGCTGTCCGCCATGCCCACGGCGGCGGAGATGCGCGGCGTAAAGCACCACATGCTGGGCGTGGCAGACCCGTCGGAGAAGTACTCCGCCGCGACCTATCGCGACCGCGCCAACGAGGTCATTGCCGACATTCTCGCCCGGGGAAAGCGCGTGGTCGTCTGCGGCGGAACCGGGCTGTACATCGACGCGCTGACCCGACCGCTGAGCTTCTCGGAGCGCAGCGACGAAAAGCTCCACGACGAGCTGCTGCGCATGGCCGACGAGCCGGGCGGGCGGACGCGGCTGCATCGCATGCTGGAGGAAATCGACCCGGATTCCGCCATGCGCCTCCACGAAAACGACGTGCGGCGCGTGGCACGCGCCATCGAGATCTACCGCCTGACCGGCGTGACGCAGACCGAGCAGGCGCGCCTCGACGCGCGGCGCGAGGGGGACTACGACGAGCAGGTTTTCGCGCTGGAATGGCCCAGAGAAATGCTCTACGAGCGCATTTCCCGCCGGGTGGACGCGATGCTGGCCGCCGGACTCATCGACGAGGTGCGCCGCCTGAAGCGCGATTCGGCGCGCTATCCCACCGCGGCCCAGGCCATCGGCTACAAGGAAATCGCCGCCGCGCTGGATGGGCGCATGGACATGGATGAAGCCGTCGAGCGGGTGAAGCAGGCCACGCGCAACTACGCAAAGCGCCAGCTCACCTGGCTGCGCCGCGACGGCAGAACCCAGTGGATTTCCGCCGAAAACCGAACGCCGGCAGAGATCGCCGAGGAGATTCGAGAGCGCTGCGGGATCTAGGGCAACACCGCACAATTCGGCGGCGCGTCTGGCTCTGTCTTTTCCGCCATATGCGGCATGCAGATTCCTCGATTTACCTCCAGTAAACCTTCGGAATTTGCATTTGCATCTGACGAAAAATCCATTCGCCGGCCAACCGCCTCATTTGTGCGGTGTTACCCTAGAAGAATTTTCCCGGCCTTTGCGGGCGCGCCAAGGTCAGAGAACTGTGGATTTTACCTGTCCATACGGGCGAGCAGAATATCGGCAGTGCACTTTGAGAAAATCGATTGATCGCCGGATGCGCAAAAATGCCCGCTGCGGAAAAACGCAACGGGCATTTTTGCGCGCAGGGTGTCGCTCTGTATCCACACTTTACGAATTTGGATGGACTGCTCGGGTATACATTGCGGCAAGCGCGGTGATCTGGTCGAACGCACCGCTTTCAATCAGCTCGCTTTTGGTCAGGCTTCCGCCTACGCCGAGGCCAATCGCGCCGGCACGCAGGAAGTCAGCGGCGTTTTTTTCATTAATTCCGCCCACGGCGAGCATGTCGATGTGGGGCAGCGGCGCTTTCAGGGCCTTGAAATAGCCGACGCCCAGCGCGCTGGCCGGGAAAATCTTCACGGCATTGGCTCCATAATCGTGAGCAAGTGTCGCCTCCGTGGGTGACATGACGCCCGGAAGGGAGCACAGCCCCAGCTCGCGCGTGCGCTGAATGATTCCCGGGTTCATGTTGGGGGAGATGATGTACTCCGCGCCCGCATGGTGCACGAGCTCCAGCTGTTCATGGGTCAGCACCGTTCCAGCACCAACGCGCACCCAGCCGTCGAAGCCGGCGCGCAGGCTCTCGATGGCCTGCGCCGTTTCCTTCCAGCAGTCCGGATGCGCCTGATCGAAGGAGACCTCGATCATCGAAATTCCGCCGTTATACAGCGCCTGAGCAAAGCTTCATGGCTGAGCCGTTCAGCGTAAAGCCGCTGCGTGCGTCGATGTGGATTGAGCGCAGGCCGACTTTCTGGACATGCTCGTCTCCGCCGGGCAGCACAATGCGAAGCGAATACAGCGCCGGGTTGTCCACAGACCAGAGCTGCGGGCGCCGGATGCGGAGTACGACGCGGTTTTCTGCACGGATCGGCGCTTCTGCCCTTGCGGCCAGCCGACCGTCCGGGGAGAACAGCTCGATCAGGGCTGCGCCTTCCTGCGCGCCGCGGACGTTGAAGTCCACGCACACATCCGCCTGCGCGGCGTCACAGGCGGTGCAGCGCGCATAAACCTCCCAGGGCAGCATGCACTGCTCGGGGCCGACGACCAAAGAGACCTCGCGATACAGGCCGCCGCCGGAATACCAGCGCGTGCCCGGCTGCCGACTCTGCGCGACGATGCGAAGAAGGTTGTCGCTGCCGCGGTTCAGCAGCTCAGTAATTTCCAGCCAGAAGGGCGTATAGCCGTAGGGATGGACGAATAGCGAATCACCGTTCAGGAAGACCTCCGCGTTCATGTACATGGCGGCGATCTTCTTGCATTCGGAAATGCCGCCGGCGTGAGAGTGATCCGGCTGAATGATGTCCACATAACCGTCCGTCAGCACGCGCTTGAAATCCCAGCGGCTGAACATGCGCTCGCCGGTGGCGATGGGCGTGGAGGTGTAGCGCGCGACCTCGCGGAGCGCCTCGATGTTCTCCGACAGAACGGGCTCCTCGATGAACATCGGGTGATACGTCTCCAGCTCCTTCGCCAGCACCTTCGCCATGCTTTTGTGAACGCGTCCGTGGAAGTCGATGCCGAATTCCATGTCCATGCCCACCGCGTCGCGAATCGCCTGCACGCGGGCCAGAACGGCTTCGACCTTTTTGAAGGAGTCGTTGTACCCGGACGGCTGTATGGTGCTTGTGAAACGCATTTCAGATTCTGGAGAGCTGACGCCCGGGGATATCGGCGCGTTCATGATCGACAACGAGACATATATCAGGGAATACCGGCCGGACTGCATTCCCTTAACCCCGCATATCCCGTCATGTGCTTTTCCGAGTTCGAGCACGTCTACCTGATCGGGCAGGTGATCGGCGTGCTGAGCGACGAAGATATCGCCCGCGAGGAGGACGTGGAGTGCTGCAGGAAACTGCATCCCGAACTGAAATGAAATTTACCCTTCCTATGCCGAAGCCACCATGCTGCGGTATCTTCGCTTTAACTGATTTCATTCCAGAGGAGCGTCATGGCGCGGCCGATTTTTCATAAATTCCAGATAGAGGCTGTACAGTACGGCGCAGACGGGGACGCTGAAGAGCATTCCAAGAACGCCGAACGCCTCGCCGCCGATCGTGACCGCCATCAGCACGAGGATTCCCGGAAGGCCGACGGATTTTCCGACGACCCTGGGATAGATCAGATTCCCTTCGAGCTGCTGCAGGATAAGCAGGAATGTGACAAACCACACGGCCTTCACCGGCTCCGCCAGCAGAATCAGCAGCGCGCCAATGCCGCCGCCAAGCCACGCGCCAAAGATTGGAATCAGCGCGGTCACAGCCACAAAGATTGAAACCGCTCCGGCGAAGGGAATGCGCAGAAGCAGCATTCCCGCAAAGCACAGAACGCCGATGATGGCGGCTTCCGTCAGCTGTCCGCTGACAAAGTTTGAAAAGGTCTGATTCGTCAGCCTGACGATGCTGAGAAAACGCCGCGCGCTTCGGGGCGGAAGCACCGTTTCCGTCAGCCTTTTCAGGTGCGCTGCGACCACCTCTTTTTTTGCCAGCAGGTACAGGGCAAAGACGAACGCCAGCAGCACGTCGATCAGTCCCGACAGAATCGACGTTGCCGCTCCCAGCGTGACGGTAATGATCCCGCTCCCCTCGCGATTGATAAAAGCGGTGATTTTTTCGGTCAGCGCCTCTGCGTCGATTGCGTATTCCGGCAGTACGATATTGTATTTTGCCGCAAACTGCACGACGTTCATCCACCACTGCTCGACTTCTTCGACATAGGCGGGAACGCTGCGGACAAATTCATTTCCGGATTCGCGCAGACTCGGAATCATGATAAACGCCACGGCGAACAGAAGTCCCACTACGATGACGGCGCTCAGACTCAGACAGATCAATCGCTTCAGCCGCGCGCCCTTTCCACGCCGCAGCCTGTCCCATTGCGCTTCCAGCGGCCGCAGGAGGGTATTCATTAAGAAAGCCATCCCGCCGCCAAGCAGAAACGGGAAAAACAGCGTTCCGATTCTTCCGACAGCGCCGGCAACGCTGCCGAAGTTCATCAGCGCCCACGCAAGCAGGATAAGCAGCGCCAGCGAGCAAAAGACATAGCGAAGGGCGCTTCGGTCGAGCCGAAATGCCTTCGGCTCTGCGGAAGCATCGCGCTGATTCGACTGACGCTCGTTCTGTGTTTTCTTTTCCATATTATTCTCCTCATTTCTTCTGCCTGTGGCGTCTCTGGAAAAACTTGACCGCCTCAACCACGGGAATCACCAGCACGGCCAGACACAGCGCGACGCCGTATTCAGCAGCGCCCACCGGCGTGAAGCCAAAGGCATTCGCCAGGAAGGGGATCTCCAAAACGGTGGTTGTGAGGATAAGCGAACCGATCATCGCCGCCCACAGAACCGGGTTCTGCCCGTGCAGACGGAACACGGAATTGCGCTGCGAGCGAAGATTGAAGGAATGGAAAATCTCGCACATGGACATCGTGAGAAACGCCATTTCCCGGACTTTATCCTCACTGCTGTCCAGAACGATCAGCTCCGCGCCGGATTCCGCCAGATCCCTTGCCAGCGCCTGACCGAAGCGGCCAAGCCCGACAATTCCATACGTCGTTTTACTGCCGTGTTTATTTTCAAACATATCTTTCCTCCGTTACCCAATCGAGAGATTCCCTTCCGGATAGCTGATGCGCTCCCCTCTGGAAAAATACCAGAGCGACGCGGCCGTCAGGGGCCCCAGCCTGCCGATGTACATAATGAGAATGGACAGGAGCTTTGCGCCGATCCCAAGATTCGGCGTGATTCCTGTGGAAAGTCCCACCGTGCCGAAGGCGCTGGTCACCTCAAAGAGCGCGTCCATCAGCGGCACCTGCGGCTCCAGCAGCGCCATTCCCCATGTGCCAAGCGCAACCACCGCCATCGCCAGCAGCGTGATGACGGCGGCCTTTCGGAAAGCGTCTCTGGGAATGGCGTTGTGAAAGGCCTTCTCGGATTGATTGGTCGCCGCCGCCTTCACGCCCTGTATCAGAACCAGAAAGGTGCTGGTTTTGATGCCGCCGCCGGTCGAGCCGGGGGACGCGCCGATGAACATCAGCGCCGTCAGCACCAGCAGCCCGGCGTTTGAGAAAGTTTTCAGCGGATAGGTGGAAAAGCCGGCGGTTCTGGCCGAAACGCTGTGAAAGAACGCGCCGAGCCATGAAATATCCTCCGTCGCCCTGAGCAGCAGCGTTCCCGCAAGAATCAGCGCGCCGCTGACCGACAGCACGACCTTCGCGTGCATGGAGTATTTTTTCCATCTCAGCTTATGCTGTACCATTTCCCGAATCACGAGAAAACCGATCCCGCCGAAGAAAATCAGTCCGCAGGTGGTCAGGTTCAGCATGACGCTATTCTGATACGGTATCAGGTTCTGATAATTCCCCAGTATATCAAAACCGGAATTGTTGAACGCTGCCACCGAATGAAACAGGCTGATTCCCATCGCCCGAAGGGGCGGATAATCCTGTACAAAGACAAAAAAGCTCAGAATCGCCCCGGTCAGTTCAAAAATCAGCGTCGTCCGCAGCACGCTGCGTATAAACCGGACGGCGCCCCGGTTGGAATCCAGATTGGAGGCCTCCTGAATCAGGCGGCGGCTTTTCAGGTCGATCTTCTTTCCCATGGCCAGCATGATTCCCACGCCGATGGACGCGATGCCCAGCCCGCCGATCTGTATCAGCAGCGCGAGAATAAACTGCCCGAAGGGCGTGAAGGTATCTCCCGCGTCCACGGCGATCAGCCCGGTCACGCAGACGGCGCTTGTGGACGTATAGAGCGCGTCGATGTATTTCAGCTCTGCGTCGTCCCGCACGCTGCACGGCAGCATCAGCAGCGCGGAGCCCAGAAGAATCACGACGGCAAAGCCCAGCGAAATCAGTCTCGCCGGCGACTGCACCCGAAAGAACCGTTTCATTCCGCGCTGTCTCCATTCATGCGGTAGCCCACGCCGAGTTCATTGGCAATGCACCAGGACTGTCCCGGCTTCACGCCGAATTTTCTGCGAATATTCGCCATGTTCACCTGAAGCTTTTTGACGCTTCCCTCGTCGGCATAGCCCCATACTTCCCGGATAATCGCCGAATAGGTCATCATCTTTCCGCAATGCTCGGAGAGAAAGGCCACTATATTGTATTCCGTCTGGGAAAGGCCGACCTCCTGCCCGTGAACGAACACCCGCCTCGCGTCGTAATCGATCAGCAGCGTCTGCGTTCGGAAGGTGCCGCCGGGGAGCTTGCCGCTGTCGGCCCGGTGCTGATAGTTCCTCAGAACCATGCGGATGCGCGCCAGCAGCTCCGCCGAGCTGAAGGGCTTGGTCACATAGTCGTTTGCGCCTGCGTCCAGCGCCAGAACCTTGTCCTCATCGTCGTTTCGCGCGGACAGCACGATGACCGGAGACAGCGAATCCTTTCGGACAAATTCCAGCAGCCGCATTCCGTCCATGTCGGGAAGGCCGAGATCGAGTATGGTCACATCCGGCAGATGGGACGCAAACAGCGTCTTTGCCAGCCCGCAGGTATCGGCGGAAATCACCTGATAACCGGCAGATTCCAGCATCGTCGTCATGATGGAGCGGATGCTGCCGTCGTCCTCTACCAGCAGGATTTTGTACTTATTGTTCGTCATCGCCGGTTTTCTCCCTTCTGACCGTAAAGCGGAATGCCGCGCCGCCGTTTTTTCGATTTTCGGCGGCGATCGTCCCTCCATGCGCCTTGACGATGGTATAGCATACCGACAGACCGATGCCCGCATAGCGCCGCGTTCCATGCGCCATATCCTGCCGCCCCTCGTAGCACCCGGAAAAGAGCGTTTTCAGCTTGTCCTCCTCAATGCCGCAGCCGTCGTCCAGCACCTCAAAAACAACCTGATCCGCCGTTGTAAAGACGTTGAGAGCGAGTGTGGTCATGCCCTCCGCATGGCAGACGGCGTTTTCCAGCAGGTTGAGAATGACCTGCTCGATCAGTATCGAATCCACGGAAACGACCACAATGTCCTCCGGCACCGTCACGTCGACCTGCTGGTTCGGATGCCGCTGGGAGAATTTCGCGACGGATGAATCGATCAGCTCGTCCAGTATGGTGGGCGTTCTGCTGATCTTCATCGTTTCGTTCTCGATCCGCGTGACGGACAGAAGGTTTTCCACCATGCGGATGAGCCATTCGGAGTCCTTCTGAATATTCAGCAGCATCGCGTCCTTCTGCGCCTCCGTCAGCGCGTTCTTTCCCTCGCGAAGAACGGAGGTCGCGCTGTAAATGGAGGTCAGCGGCGTGCGCAGATCGTGAGAGACAGCGCGCAGCAGATTCGCCCGCATCCTTTCCCGCTCGCTTTCCAGCTTTGCCGCCTCATACGTCTTGATTTTCGTCGTCAGCATCCCGGTAATGACGGCAACCGCCAGCATAATCACTGCCGAAATGACATTGATGGGCGTTATAAAGTCAAATGAAAAGAAGGGATATGTAAAAGCAAAATTGATGGCAACCATGCCGATGATGGCAGACAGGATACCGCAAAGATATCCTTCTGTCAGAAGGGATATGATAAAGACGGCAAAGACAAAAACCGTCGTAATATGCTCCGTCACGTCCAGCCGCTGGAAGATCAGGCTCAACGCGCAGGCAGCGGCCAAAGTCAGCAAGGCAATCGCTGTATTTCTGATAACGTTTTTCGCCATTCCTGCATTTTCCTCCTATTATCGGACTCATTATAGCAGATCTACGGCAAAAAAACAGCAAAGGAACGCCCTGAACGAAAAGAAATAGCGCAATACAATGATAATTCTTTCTTGCTTATATCGCCTTGCTGCACTGTACTTTTTTGAAGTGAGGCACGTGCTTTAGGGGTACACTTTAGGCCTCTATTCAGGGTTTGGACTTTTCTTTGTCCACGAATAGGGATTTGGACTTTTACCGTGTCCACTTTCAGGGGTACATTTTATGAATGCCATCAGCTGGTCGGGGAACGTGACGAAGGTTGAAGTACAGCCGAATTGGAGGTTTCTGTAATTCGGATGATTGCTTTTCTTGCGAGGATATGATATACTTTGATTTAACAAATTAGAAGCTGCAAAGGAAGGAATGAAAGATGAACTATAGAAGATTGGGCAAAACGGGACTGCAGGTCAGCGAAATCGGATTCGGCGGCGAGTGGCTGGAGCGCCATCCGGAGGCGGAAAGCGTCGACCTGATTCGCTATGCGTCCGCGCAGGGGATCAACATTCTGGACTGCTGGATGGCAGACCCGAAGTCCAGAGATATCATCGGCAAGGGCATTCGGGAGAACCGCGGCCAGTGGTATATTCAGGGGCATATCGGTTCTGCATGGAAGGATGAGCAATACTTCCGGACGAGGGACATGAAGTACGTCCGCCCGGCTTTTGAAGATCTTCTGAAACGCCTTCAGACGGACTATATCGATCTGGGCATGATTCACTATGTGGATTCCGAGAGGGAATGGGAGCAGATTCAGCACTCCGAATATCTGGACTACATCATGGAATTGAAAAACAGCGGAGCGATTCGCCATATCGGTATCAGCTCTCACAACCCGAAGGTGGCGATTCAGGCGGCGGAATCCGGTTATGTGGAGATGATTCTCTTCAGCATCAATCCGGCGTTTGATATGCTGCCCGCCAGCGAGGATGCCGACATGATGTTTGCGGAGGAGTACGCCGCCGGACTGAAGGGAATCGACGCCGACCGCGCGAAGCTGTACCGCGTCTGTGAACAGAATGACGTTGGCATTACCGTTATGAAAGGCTTCGCCGGAGGCAGACTGTTCGACGCGAAGCGCTCTCCCTTCGGCGTGAGCCTGACCCCGGTGCAGTGCATCCATTATGCGCTGACCCGCCCGGCAGTCAGCGCGATCCTGTGCGGCTACGACACCCGGGAACAGGTGGATCAGGCGCTGGCCTATGAAGGCGCTTCTGACACGGAAAAGGACTATGCGTCCGTCCTCTCCAATGCTCCGTTCCACTCTTATCGCGGAGAATGCACCTACTGCGGGCACTGCAAGCCCTGTGTGGCGCAGCTCGACATCGCCATGATCAACAAATTCTATGATCTCGCGACCATGCAGCCGGAAGTGCCTGCCACCGTGCAGTACCATTATGAAGCGTTGGAGCATACCGCGTCCGAGTGCATCGGCTGTCGAGCCTGCGAGTCCCGCTGCCCGTTCGGCGTGAAAATCGCGGAGCGAATGAAGAAAACCGCGAAGCTCTTCGGCCGCTGAACCTTGCACCGAATCAAAGCAGGCGATCCCAGTCTATTTCCCAAGCGTCCGCCAACTGGCCGGGCGCTTTTTGTAAGTTCATTGATTCCGAAGCATATGAATCAAAAATGTTGGCGGCGACGGAGCTTGAAAACCTGCTGAAAGGCAGTAAATATCTTCGATGGATGCTCAGCGTAGAAAAGCGTCTGAATCAGCTGGCAACGCAGGTAGCAAGAGGGATTTTTCGAAACAGCAGCGTAATTCGTTCTGCCGGCATTGAAGATAGGGTACTGTGCGATAAGTCGGCTTTATCTGTTTTGCAGTGGAATGTGGATTCCTCCGCATTCCCGCAGAGGACAATGCAGAGGAATGACGGATTCATCTTGCTGATGTTGACAGCGGAAGCATTGGGCTATAACGCTCGTGAGTATGGGTTTTGCACGGAAAATCTCGTAAAATACAGCTGAACGGGAAAAATCAGACCATATGTGCTCCCAATTGCAGCCTGTACGGCGTTATTCCTGACGACGTACAGGCTGTGGGATTTGCAATGAATCCGAGAGCTCTGAATTTCCCGATCTTTCCCAGGAGCGATTTGCATCCTATTCACAGATGGACGCATTATCTCTTTTTGTAAACACGACCGCCAGAATTGCGGCGAGCGCTCCGCCGAAAAACTTTGTCAGCAGCAGCGGCATGAGCATTTGCGGCTCGGCACTTAATGTAAATCCCAGATGCGCGGCGAGGGCGGAGGCGGCGCAGACCGAAAACGCGGCGTTCATCGTCTGACCGCGTTGGTCCATCTCCTTCATCATCGCGAGTGCCGGCGTAATGCTCACAAAGCCGATCAGCAGCGCGGCCAGACTGGAATCCTTCATGCCGAGCTTTCGCCCCAGATGCATCAGCGGCTTCGACATCGCGCGGCGCAGCAGCTCCGCCGCCGGCAGGCTGCCAAGCATCACAACGCCAATGGATGAGACGGTTTTCATCGCGTCTTCGATCGGCGCGAGGTTCGGAATCACCCGAATATCCGCAATGTACTGCACAGCGCCCGCGGTCAGGCCCAGTATGGACAGCCAGCGCAGCAGCGTCGCGAACGCGGAAAAGGCGCGAATCGACTGCTTTGCAAAGAACTTCAGCCCCAGCATCAGCAGTATGGAAAACAGTGCGACCGGCAAGGTCTGAACGATCAGCGGCAAAACGCCGATTCCGCTCGCCGCGCCGCCGATCAGCAGCGCGACCGGCAATGTGCCGAGACCAATGAGCATTCCCCGGTAGAATCCTGTCGCGTCCGAGCCGCGCAGCATGCCCGCGCCCAGCGGAATCGTGTAGGTCACCGTGCAGCCGAGCGTCGCCGCCGCGAGAATGCCGGCATAGCGTCCGATGGCCGCGTCCTGCGCGAGGGATTTCGCGGTCTGATAGCCGCCCATGTCGATCGCAAGAACGCCGCCGAGCATCGCGGGATCCAGCCCCAGCGCGCGCCAGAGCGGCGCGAGCGTGGATTCCAGCGCGCCCGAAAGCAGCGGCGCAAGGCAGAGAATGCCCGCCATCGACAGCGCCGTCGGTCCCAGAAGTTTAAACCCTTCCTCAAAGCGCTCGCCCAGTCCGAATCGATTGCCCATCAGAAGATCCAGCCCGCCCAGCACCGCGCCGGCTGCCAGAATCCAGAGAATGACGCGCTCCATCACGCTTCTCCCCGCATGACGGCTTCGATATCCTCGATCGTGCGCGGAATCGCGGCGGACAGGTTTTCGCAGCCGTCCTCCGTAATCAGGCAGTTGTCCTCGAGGCGGAAGCCGATGCCCCATTCCTCATGGTAAACGCCGATATCCACGCAGAAAACCATGTTCGGCGCGAGAATTTCCGGACGCCTGACCATGTCGTGCACGTCGTAGCCGATGTGATGCGCGCCGCCGTGCCACATCAGCTTGCCGATTTCGTCCACGTTCTTCAGAACGCCCGCTTCAACCAGTCTCTCCGCATTATAGCGGCGGATTGTCGCGTCCACGTCCGCCATTTTCATGCCGGGACGAATGATCGAGAACATGTAATTCGAGGTCGCGAGCACGCACTGATACAGAATCCGCTGCCGCTCGGAGAACTTTCCATTGCACGGCCACGCGCGCGAAACGTCGGTAATCATGCAGTCGTACTGCGCGCCGACGTCGTTCAGAACCATGTCGCCGTCCTGCGCCTGTCCGGTGTAGCTGTAATAGTGAATGCAGAAATTGTTCTTTCCGCAGGAAATGATGGACGGAAAGCCGGGGCCGTCCGGGCCGTGCTGCGAAAGCGCGTAATCGAAATCCGCCTTGTACTGATATTCATACTTTCCGGGACGCGACGAGCGCATCATGGCGAGAATGCCTTCACGCGTGATGGACTCCGCCCGGCGCAGCGCTTCGATTTCGCAGGGCTGCTTGATCAGACGCAGCGAACGGAGAATGTCCTCCGCATTGCCGACGGCGAGATAGGCGAAGTCCCTCTGAACGCGCCTGAGCAGCCGATGCGACGGGCGATCGGGCTGTTCGGGCGTGAATCGATAGAGATCGAGATAGATTTTTCCGTAGTTCCCGCCGGCCGCGAGCGCGGAAAAATCGCGCTCAAAGGCCTGAACGGTGCGCACGTCGCTCACGCCGGAAACGGCTTCCGCCTCCTCGGGCTTTACGCGAGCGCCCGTCCAGCGTTCGGCAAGCGCGTCCGGCGGCAAAAGATACAGCCGCTCCTGAACGCTGCCGTCCGGATTCTTCGCGGCGAGCAGCACGGCGGATCTGCATTTCAATCCTGTCAGATACACGAAATTGCGATCGGCGAAGAAGGGATAGTATTCGTCGCCGGTCTTCCAAAGCTCTTCTCCCGAGAAAACGGCGAGCAGACTGCCCGCGTCCATGCGCTGATACAACCGTTCGCGATTGCCGACGTAATAGGTTCTCTGCATTTGAAAAGCCTCCCGTTTGCGTGCGTTTTCTCCATTATATCCGCGAAAACGTAAATTCGCAAGTGCAATCGCGCGCGACAAGCGTCCGGACTGGAAAATCCCGGCGGAAATTTTCTCTGGTTCGCTGCTGCACTTGACTTGCCATTCAAGTTTTGAATAGGTATCAAAACAGGTGTTGCTTTTTCTCCTGATGTATGATACAATAATATATAATATAAAGAACAAGGAGATGAGGCGCAATGGAGAGAATTGCGATTATGGCCGATTCGGGCTGCGATCTTCCCGAGGAGATGATCAATAAGGAAAACGTGCGGGTGCTTCCGCTGAAGATTCTCTATGAGGACGGAGAGTATCTGGACGGCGTGAACATCGAGCCGTCCATGGTGTACGACCGCTTTCCCGGACAGATTCCAAAAACCTCCACGCCCAATTTCGCCGAGGTGATCGCCGCGGCGGAGGAGCTGAAGGCGAAGGGCTACAATCGGATCCTCGCGGTCTGCATCTCCTCCGGACTGTCCAGCACGTGGCAGAATGTCTGCGCGGCGTTGAGCGAGGTGGAGGACATTGAATTCCACGCGGTGGATTCGAAGAACATCTCCATCGGCGCGGGCGTGCTGGCTATGTACGCGCAGCAGCTGGTGGAACAGGGCCTGCCCTTTGAGGAAATCTGCCGCCGGGTGGAGGAAAACGTGGAGTCCTCGCACATCTTCTACTACATGGACACGCTGGACTATCTGCGCGCCGGCGGGCGCATCGGCCGCGTCAGCGGCGCCATCGGCTCACTGCTGAACATCAAGCCCATCATTTCCTGCAACAGATCCGGCGTGTACCACATCGTCTCCATGATTCGCGGACGCAAACGCGGATTGGAGAAGCTGCTGGACTGCGTGAGCGAGCACTACGATGAAAAGAAGGAGAACTTTCTGGCCATCATGCACGGAGCGGCTCCCGAGGCCGTCCGCGAGACTCGGGAGAAGATTCGCGCCCGCTTCCCGAGGGCGAAAGTGCTGCTGGAAAAGCAGATCAACGCGTCGCTGGCGGTGCACACCGGGCCGGGTCTGATCGGCGTACTCTGTTGGACAAAAGTATAAAAGAGGTAGGCGAGGGGTCCCCCTCGCTTATCGCTTTTTTTCAGCGTTCTGACTCGGTTTTCAGCAGGCGAAAGCGCGAGCCGGTGCTTTCGATGAGGCCGTCCCGGCGCATTCGGCTGATCTCCGCCGAGAGGGCGCTGCGCTCCACGCCCAGATAGTCTGCCAGCGACTGGCGATCGAAGGGAATGGTGAACTCCGCGCTGTGATGCGCCTTCGCCTGATCCAGCAGCACCTCCATCAGCTTGTCCCGGGTGGTTTTCTGGGACATGTAGCGGATTTTCTGCGTCAGCGTCAGGTTCTTCTGGGCGATGCCCCGGAGCAGATTGTCCACCATTCGGCTGTGGAACGGGCAGGCGTTGGAGCAGCTTCTCAGCACCCGGCGGCAGTCCATCAGCAGCACCGCGCCGGGAAGCTGGGCTACGGCGCTGACGGGCATGCGCTCCAGCCCCGCGCAGGCGAAGGCCTCGGCGAACAGCCCGCCCGGGCCGACGACCGTCAGCACGCTGCGGTTTCCATAGTAGTCGTCGCGCAGAATCTGCACCGAGCCGGCCAGCACTATGCCCATAAACCGCGCCGGATCGCCCTCGTTGAACACTGCCTCGCCCTTGCGCACCTCGACTGCCCGGCCGTCGAGACAGCCCAGCATCGCCGTAATGTCCGCGCGCTCCACGCCGTCGAACAGCGGACATCCCGCCAGCACATCCAGATATTCCCTCATAAAAAACCTCATGCGTTGGATTTCCAACATACAGTCTGCGTTCAGTATAGTAAAATAATCTCGTAAAGTCAACGGGCAGAGCGCAAAATGGGAAATTTTTCCATCCATGGCCGCGCTCGAAACGGGACAGAATCGTCTCAGGAGGAGAAGAATATGGGTAATCAGATGTTTTGCTATCAGTGCGAGCAGACCGCGGGATGCAGCGCGTGCACCGGCCGCGTGGGCGTGTGCGGCAAGAGTGCGGACGTTTCCGATCTGCAGGACGAGCTGGTGGGCGCGCTGATCGGGTTGGCCCACGCCGCCGCGGCCAATCCGCCCTCCGAGCAGACCCATCGGGTGATGATCGAGGGCCTGTTCATGACGCTGACCAACGTCAACTTTGATCCCGACCGCATCCGCAGCCAGATCAACGCGGCGCATCGGGAAAAGGCGCGTCTCGCGCCCGGATGCAGCGACTGCGGCTCGCCCTGCGGGCGAACGGAGGACTACGACATGAAGCGGCTGTGGAGCGACGACAAGGACGTGCGCTCTCTGAAATCGCTGATTCTGTTTGGCTTGAAGGGCATGGCGGCCTACGCCTGCCACGCGCTGGCGCTGGGCTATTCCGACGAGACGGTGAACCGCTTCTTCTACGAAGGACTGGCCGCTGTGGGCGAGGAATGGGACGCGCAGGGGCTGCTGCCCATCGCGCTGAAGGTGGGCGAGGTCAACCTGAAGTGCATGGCGCTGCTGGATCAGGCTAACACCGAGACCTACGGCACGCCCGCGCCCACGCCTGTGACCATGAAGGTGGAGAGGGGGCCGTTCATCGTGGTCTCCGGCCACGATCTGCACGACCTGAAGCTGCTGCTGGAGCAGACCGAGGGCCGGGGCGTGAACGTCTACACTCACGGCGAGATGCTGCCGGCTCACGCATATCCGGAGCTGAAGAAGTACGCCCATCTCAAGGGCAATTTCGGCACCGCGTGGCAGAATCAGCAGAAGGAATTCGACGGCATGCCCGCGCCGGTGTTGTTCACCACCAACTGCCTGATGCCGCCCAAGGCCAGCTATGCCGACCGGGTGTTCACCACGGCGACGGTGGCCTATCCCGGCATGGAGCACATCGGCAGGGACAAGAATTTCGCGCCGGTGATCGAAAAGGCGCTGGCGCTGGGCGGCTACGGTGAGGACAGAGTTTTTGCCGGCATCAACGGCGGAACGGAGCTGACCACCGGCTTTGGACACGACGCGGTGCTGTCCGCGGCGGACGCGGTGATCGGCGCGGTAAAGCGCGGGGAGCTTACGCACATCTTCCTGGTGGGCGGCTGCGACGGCGCGCGTCCCGGGCGGAATTACTACACCGAGTTCGTGCGTCAGACACCCGCGGACACGGCGGTGCTGACGCTGGCCTGCGGCAAGTATCGCTTCAACGACATGGATCTGGGCACGGTGGCGGGCCTGCCGCGCATTATGGATATGGGCCAGTGCAACGACGCCTACAGCGCCATCCGCGTGGCCGTGGCGCTGGCGGAGGCCTTCGGCTGCGGTGTGAACGACCTGCCGCTGACGCTGGTGCTGTCGTGGTACGAGCAGAAGGCCGTGTGCATCCTGCTGACGCTTCTGCATCTGGGGCTTCGCAACATCTATCTCGGGCCCACGCTGCCGGCGTTCCTGTCGGATAACGTGCTCAACCTGCTGGTGAAGGAATACGGCATTCACCCCATTTCCACCCCGGAAGAGGATCTGAAGGCCATTCTCGGCTGAAAAAAGGAGAAAGAAAAATGTACAAGAACATCGAAAAGCAGAAGGTTCTGCAGCTGAAGGATCTGGTGGAATATCAGGACGGACAGGTGGTCAGCAGGACGCTTGTTCAGAACGACTATGTGAGCATGACCCTCTTCTCCTTTGACAAGGACGAGGAAATCTCCACCCACGCAGCCGGCGGCGACGCGATGGTGACGGTGCTGGAGGGCACGGGCCGGTTCACCGTGGGCGGCGAGGTGTTCATCCTCAGCGCCGGCGACACGCTCATCATGCCCCGGGATATTCCCCACGCCGTATATGGGCAGGAGCGGTTTAAGATGCAGCTGGTGGTATCGTTCTAAAAGGGAAACGGCATGGCCGCCCGATGAATGGGCGGCCATGCCGTCTTTTGCTGCGGTCAGGAATCCGCCGCTTTCCGAAGGTCCCGCCGAATCCTGCGGAACTGTTTCGGGCTTTCCGATTCGTCCATGTTCTGCGGAATCTTCGTGGTTCACCGGACTTTCGCTGTCTCGCAGTACCGGCACTTGTATTCCGCCATTTCCATCGTGTGCTGAAACTCCGCCATCTGCTGCTGAAGCACCTTTTGCTGAAACCGGAACATCTCCAGATGCAGATCGATGGCGTCGTCGCCCTGAGGGGCCATTTCGATGTACCGCCGGATGTCTTTAATGGATACCATGGGCGCGGCGCCGCCGCGATATGTTTTCCTCATGCGCCGCTGTGTTTTTCCGCAGAATGTCGGAAAGACGAACGGTTTTCCCGCTGAAACGGAAAGATTTCGGCGAAGTCTTGCAACTTGTCCGAAAATGACGTATAATAGAAATGTTTGTGATGGATTTCACAAAAGAACGTGAAGAGAATCGAGTTCGATAGAATATGAATCAGTATTATCGGGAGTATCTGGACGCGGAGATCAACCGCGTGGGTACGAACTGCGTCAAATGGGACGGCATGAAGGATGAATTCGGCCGCGAGGATCTGACGCCTGCGTGGGTGGCGGACATGGATTTCCGCACCGCGCCCGCCGTGCAGGAGGCCATTCTGCGCCGCGCGCAGCACGCCGTGTACGGCTACGTCATTCAGCCCGCGGCGGAGAAGGAGGCCGAGGCGGCTTGGCTGAAGCGCCGCCACGGCGTGGACGTGCAGACGGACTGGATCCTGACCAGCCCCGGCGTGGTGGACAGCATCTTCTTCTGCGTCCGCGCGCTGACCGGCGAGCATGACAAGATCCTGATTCAGACGCCGGTGTATGGCCCGTTCTTCCGCGCGGCGGAGCTGTTTGGCCGCGAGCTGGTGCGCAATCCGCTGATCGAGACGGAGCGCGGGTTCAAGATGGACTTCGAAAACCTGGAAGCGGGCTTCAAGTCCGGCGTGAAGCTGATGATCCTGTGCAACCCGCACAATCCCATCGGCCGCGTCTGGAGCCGCGAGGATCTTCAGCGCGTGGTGGAGCTGGCCAATCGCTATGGCGTGATCGTCGTCTGCGACGAGATCCACGCGGACTTTAACATGGGCGAGCGCAGACAGACGCGCATTCTGGCGCTGGAGCACGCGCAGGAGAACTGCGTCATGCTTGCGTCGGCAACCAAGTCGTTCAATCTGGCGGGTCTGCGCCAGTCCTCGTGCATTATCGCCAATCCCGAGCTTCGCGGGAAGGTCGCCGGTGAGATGGAGAAGGCTCACGCCGCGCCCAACATCTTTGGAGCCATCGCGCAGCGGGCCGCCTACGAGCACGGCGACGAATGGATGGACGCGGTGGTGGAGTACATCCGCGAAAACCGTGACTGGGCGCTTGCGTACATTCGCGAGAACATCCCGGAGATCAGGGTGTATCTCAACGAGGGAACCTATCTCATGTGGCTGGACTTCTCCGCGCTGGACATGAGCCACAAGGAAATTTTTGACATGATCGTCAACGAGGCTCATGTGGCCGTCGGCGACGGCAGAGGCTTCGGCGAGGAGGGCGAAAAGCACTTCCGCTTCAATCTGGCCACCACGCACCGCAACGTCGTCAAGGCGTTCGAAAATATCAATCAAGCGATTCGGAGTCGGTAAATTGTGAAAATCAGCCTGAAAAACCTGTTCCGCAAGCCGGATAAGTGGATTGCCGTGGACGTGGAGCTGGACGGAATGCATCCCAGCCGCGTCATCCAGCTGTCCTATCTCATCATCGAGGGGCGCAGAGTTCGCGGAAAGAACATGTACTTCGCCACCAAGGCGGTCAATCGCTATGCCAAGAAGGTGCACGGCCTGAGCGTCTATCAGCTCAAGAAGCTCTCGGGCGGCGATGTGTTCGCCTGCCGCGCCGACGAAATCTACAACGATTTCAAGGACTGCAAGCTGGTCATCGGCCACGACGTGGCAGGGGACATGAAGTATCTGAAGGCGGAGTTCGCGCGCATCGGCGTGAAGCTGCCGGACATTCCCATCTTCTGCACGCTTCAGCACTATACAAGGGAAGCGAACATTCCGCTGAAGCAGAACCCGAAGGTGCTCAAGCCGCCGAGACTGGGCGAGCTGACCGAGCACTTCGGCCTTTCGCAGGAATTCATCGCGCAGAAGTGCGCGAAGTGGTACGGCGGCGGCGACCATCCCCACGATGCGCGCTACGATGCGGCGGCGGCGTATCTGTGCATGCTGGTGGGCGAGAACATGGCGTAAACCAAGCGGCGGCTCCTTTGTTTTTCGAAGGAGCCGCCGCTTTTGCAAACAACCGGTTATAAAATTAACGGCGGGCGTGACGGATTTGAGCCTGAATTTCGAAAGAATTTTGACATATGCCGAAAAACGCTTTTTTTGGCCGTTTTGCGTTTGCATCCGCCCGAAAATCCATGTATAATACAGGAGAGTAAGCATAAGGTAGCGCACATGGTGTGTACCTTCAAGAACAAGGTGGTCGGTCATTTCATGAAAACAAGAATTGCAGCCATCGAATTCGGAACCTCCAAGATCGTGACCATGATCGCCGAAAACAGCGGAATGGATCGACTGGACATCGTCGGCTCGGGAACCGTTCCTTACGACGGCTACTCCGAGGGCGACTGGAACACGCCGCGCCAGATGGTTCAGCGGGTTCGGGATTCCATCGCCGCCGCCGAGCTGGAGGCCAATTCCAAGATTCACGAGATTTACGTCGGCGTGCCCGGCGAGTACATTCACGTCCTGTCCTGCGAGGCGCAGGTGGATCTGCCCGACGGCGCGGTGGACGAAACCGCCGTCAACGCCGTGCTGGATCAGGCCGCCGACGCGCTGAACGTGGTTCAGAGCGGCTGCCGGGTGCTGCATCGCTCGCCCGCGTGGTTCTCCGTGGACGACGGCAAAAAGACCATGTCGCCCTCGGGCCGCGGCTCGACGCTGCGGGCGCTGGTGACATTCGTCGTCGCCGAGCAGATGTTCATCGAGGACGTGAGCGAGATGATGGGCGTGCTGAACGTCACGATTCTCGGCTTCCTGTCCACGACGATGGGCGAGGGCATGCTGCTTCTGCCGCTGGAGGATCGCGACCGCGCGGCGCTGCTGATCGACTGCGGCTATCTGAGCACCGAGATCAGCGTCGTCGAGGGCGACGCGCTGATCTGGCAGAAGGTGCTTCCGGTCGGCGGCGCGCATATTACGCTGGATTTGACTTACGGATTGGAAAAGCCGTTCGATATGTGCGAAAAGATCAAACGAGCCTACACATTCAACGCGCCGAAGAACACGCAGATCGAAGTGCAGGGAGAGAACGGCCAGATGGAAAGCTTCTCCGGCGAACAGGTCAGCATGATCATCGACGCACGCGTGGATGAGATGCTTGAAATGATCGACGACGCGGTGAAGAAGAGCGGCATTCGACTGGGCAACTGGTCAAACGTTTATTTCACGGGCGGCGGCCTGATGCCGATGAACGGCGCGAGGGTTTACGCGGCCGGAAAGCTCGCCCGGAATGTGCGCGAGGCGGCGGCCAAGACCGTGAAACTCAAGCCCGCGCAGATTTACGCCAGCGGAAGCGGCCTGCTCGAACTGGTTTATAATACCATCGAACAGGAAGAACAGGACGAAGGCCTGTTCGACCGCATCAAGCGCGTATTCAAAAAGAGATAAGAACGCAAAGCAAGCTTTTTTCCATTGTGATTCGCATCGCGAATCACGTAGCGGGAGGGCTGGAAACCTCAGGTTTCCGGTGGGGTTTGGGGCAACGCCCCCAAGCGTTTCCTTCAAACCTTCTCAAACGCAATCCGTTCCGCGCCGCTGGCGATGTGGATGATGCCGCAGCGCGTGAAGCCGTTTTTCAAAATGACGTGCTGCATGATCGCGTTGTCGTGGTGGGTGTCGATGCGCAAATGTTTTGTTGTCTGCTCGCAGTAGGCAACGATTTGGCTCAGCAGGCCGTGAATCTGCCCGTCGCTGGCAACCGCGTGAATCGTGCCATACGGCGCGTCGGAAAGCCAGGCGCCCTGCTCGATGACGCGGTAGGTTGGGTCTTCGCCGAGAATGAACGCGAAAACGCCGTGGATTGCGTCGGCCTCGCGCAGCACATACAGCTCACGCGCGGCGATGTGCGCGGTAATGTCCGCTTCCGTTGGGCGGCTTGCTCCCCATTGGTTCGGGTTGCCGTGCTGCGCCATAAACGCGCGGGCATGAGCATAAATGGCGAGAATCTGCGGCAGGTCGGCGGCAGTGGCAAGCGTAATCATAAAAAACACTCCTTTTGCAAACTGCCCTCATGATACGCGAAAATCAGCGAAACGTCAACGCGCAAATTGGATAAAACGCGCGCCCTTGTATGGTGTGGAGCCAGGCTTTATTTCAGAAAGAGAGGCGGTGACCGAGACCATCGGCGAATTGTAAAAAGCGTGGGATGTGTGCTATAATTGAGAAAAAACGCGAAGGAAACGGAGGCAGATTCACATGGAACCGAAATGGCAGAGAATCCGATTCATGCCCGCTGCGCCGCTGGGCGCGGACGGCGCGCGCGTCACCGGCTGCGAAGCACACATCGCGCTTTCCCGCAGAGCTGCGACGGAGGGCATGGTGTTGCTCAAAAACGAAAACGAAACGCTCCCGTTGAAGCATGGCACGCGCGTGGCGGTGTTTGGAAAAGCGCAGGCGGATTATGTCAAGGGCGGCGGCGGAAGCGGCGATACGACGGTCGCTTACGTCCGTTCGCTGGCTCAGGGGCTTCGCATCAAGCAGGGGGAAGGCAAGATCGAGGTTTTTGAGCCGCTGGAGCGGTTTTATGCCGAAAACGTCAGCGCGCAGTTTGCCGCGGGCGCGACGCCGGGCAAAACGCGCGAACCCATTTTGAGCGACGAACTCGTGAAGC
>ERZ780195.576-NODE-576-length-36178-cov-15.400714_pt1 | contig 36178 bp, 27 predicted proteins | sample MGYA00511017_ERZ780195 | MGnify/ENA primary metagenome ERZ780195 (study PRJEB29588, sample SAMEA2159974) | human gut metagenome | biome: human gut; feature: human-associated habitat; material: faeces | place: Denmark | collected 2008/2010 ...
AAGATACTGATACTTGGCCTTGTCGATGAGCTTCTGGAGCTGCGGCAGGGTGTAGTCGAATTCATGGTTGCCGAACGTCGCGACATCATAGCCCGCCGCGTTCATCAGCTCGATCGCGGTCTTGCCCTGCGAGTCGCTGACATAGGGCGTGCCCTGAATGTAGTCGCCCGCGTCCACAAGGATGACGTCGGCGCCCTTTTCTGCGTAGTCCTTTTTCAGTGCTGCAACTTTTGCGTACAGGCCGATCGCACCGTGCACGTCGTTGGTGTGCAGGATGACGGTCTTCCCGGCCAGCTCTCCGTCCGCGGCCAGCGCGCCGGTCATCAGACCGAGCACCAGAACAACGGCCAGAAGAAGTGCTACGAGTTTTTTCATAGTATCCTCCTTTATTTTCTTCCGCCGGATGGCGGAAAGATTACAAAAGCAGTGCCGCATATCAGGTTGTCCTATTATTATACCGCATTTGCCCCGGACGGGCTATCGGCAGTTTTTCGGAAAAAGAAGGGAATATTTCGTGATTCTGCACAAAAGCCGCAACTCCACTTCGGCAGTATGTGGTTATGTTAACGCAAATTCTTTGCCAGTCAGGACGACTTCGCGGATGAAGCGGAACGTCTCGTCCTCCCCTTTTTCAGCCAGCATCGTGAGCAGGAAATGCAGCTGCCGGAACGTCACGGGATTGACGCAGGACGATTCGCGCGCGCGGTCGAGATAGGCCAGCGGAGAAGCATCGGTATAGGCCGCGCCCTGATAGGTCTTGCAGGCCGCGATCCGGTCGGCGACCATCTCACACAGATACCGGACCGGCATGTCGACCGGCTCATACGTCCGCGTGACGGGACTCAGGTCCGTCCAGTATTCAAAATGATGCCGGTTGCGCCCCTTGTGGTGCATCCAGGCCAGAGAATAGCCGTTGGCCTCGCGCTCGGCCGTGTTGGGGCTGCGGCTGCCCTGAAAATACCGCACGCCCGCGAAAAACTCGGTAGGGGAGTACTTGGAAAGGTCGTGCGTCAGCCCCTGCCAGATCAGCCCCATCCGGAAGCAGCCGCGCATGACCAGATGCCGGTGGTGCGTGATGGTCTTCAGATGTCCCCAGAATTTGTTCATAGCTGCCGCCTCCTGTTTTCTTATCCCATTATACGATAAAACCTGTCAGGATGCAACGCGGCAAAAAATTCGTTAAAGCCTATTGACAAACTAGGAATTATATGTTAGGATACAGCCATCCAATGAAGAACACCAACCTACCGAGTTGGTTCTGCAAAAAAGGGAGGGTGAGCGCATGATCCGGAATCTCCCGCCGCGCGCCGCATTCCGATGTCGAATGTGACCGCTGGACCGTCCAAATTTCACATCACATTCTGACAAATAAAAAGGAGATCATTATGTCTAAGATTTATACTTCCGCAGATCAGCTCATCGGCAAGACCCCGCTGCTCGAGCTCGCGCATATCGAAAAAGACCTGGACCTCAAGGCGAAGATCCTCGCCAAGCTCGAATACTTCAACCCCGCCGGCTCCGTTAAGGACCGCATCGCAAAGAAAATGATCGACGACGCCGAGGCCTCCGGCAAGCTCAAGCCCGGCTCCGTCATCATTGAGCCTACCTCCGGCAATACCGGCATCGGTCTGGCCTCCGTCGCCGCCGCCCGCGGTTACCGCATCATCATCGTCATGCCTGAGACCATGTCCGTCGAGCGCCGCCAGCTCATGAAGGCCTACGGCGCCGAGCTCGTCCTGACCGAAGGCGCCAAGGGCATGAAGGGCGCCATCGCCAAGGCCGACGAGCTGGCCGCGCAGATCCCGAACAGCTTCGTCCCCGGCCAGTTTGTCAACCCGTCGAACCCCAAGGCCCATTTTGAGACCACCGGCCCCGAGATCTATGAAGATACCGACGGCAAGGTCGACTACTTCGTCGCCGGCGTCGGCACCGGCGGCACCATCACCGGCGTCGGCAGCTATCTCAAGACACGCAACCCGTCCGTCAAGGTCGTCGCCGTCGAGCCGGAAAGCTCCCCGGTCCTGTCCAAGGGCGTTTCGGGCGCACATAAGATCCAGGGCATCGGCGCGGGCTTCGTCCCCGATGTGCTCGACACCAGGATCTATGACGAGATCCTTCCCATCTCCAATGAAGACGCCTTTGCCGCCGGCAAGCTCGTCGGCGCGGCCAAGGCCGAAGCCGCCGCGACCGCCGCACCCGCGGCTGCCGCCGTGGAGCTGGGCGTGCCCGTGGACGACAGCTACACCGAGCCCATGAGCAACATCCGCAAGGTCATCGCCAAGGCCATGGTCTCCTCGCTGTCCACGATGGCGCAGCTGACCCACAATCTGTCCTACGACGCGACCGAGGTCAAGAAGGCCCGCGCCATGTTCAAGGCCAAGGGCGAGGCCTACGGCATGGAAAAGATCTCCATCAACGACATCATCATGTACGCCGTGGCGCGCACGCTGGCGATGCCGCAGCACAAGGCGCTCAACGCCAACCTCATCGACGACGGCAAGACCATGAAGTACTTCCAGGGCGTGCATCTGGGCATGGCCGTGGATACCGACCGCGGTCTGATGGTTCCCACCATCTTCAACGCCGACAAGATGACCCTCAAGCAGCTGTCCGACACTGCCAAGAAGCTGGCCAAGGAGTGCAAGGAGGGCAAGATCAGCCCCGACTACCTGAAGGGCGCTTCCTTCACCGTGTCCAACATCGGCTCTCTGGGCATCGAGTCCTTCACCCCCGTCGTCAATCCTCCGCAGACCGGCATTCTGGGCGTCTGCGCCATGAAGGACGCGTTCAGGATGGAGAACGGCGAGATCAAGGTCTATCCCAGCATGAACCTGTCGCTGTCCTACGACCATCGCGCGTTGGACGGCACGCCGGCTTCGAAGTTCCTCGTCGACCTGAAGGCCAATCTGGAGAACTTCACGCTGCTGCTGGCCCGCGGCTGATTGCGTAACCCCTCCGAGGCGGAGCCCGCGCTTCGCTTCGGATTCATTCCAATTTATACCGAACAAAGATAGGGAGAGTGGAACACATGTCCAAGCAGTTGTTCGTCGATCCGAATGTTGTCCGCGCGCCGGGCGTCATTCACTTTGAGGACATTCCCGTCAACCAGTACAAAAAGACCGTCAAGGACGAGCTCGGCAACTTCACGAAGGAGCAGCTGGTCACCATCTATCGCGATATGCTGACCCTGCGCGAGTTCGAAACCATGATCAACCTCATCAAGACCACCGGCGAATACGAGGGCGTGGCCTACAACCATCCCGGCCCGGCGCATCTGTCCATGGGTCAGGAAGCGGCCGCTGTCGGCGAAGCGTTCCATCTGGACGTGAACGACTTCATCTTCGGCTCCCATCGCGCCCATTCCGATATTCTGGCGAAGGGCCTCTCCGCCATCGAGAAGCTGTCGGACGACGAGCTGATGGACATCATGAAGAACTTCCTGGACGGCAAGACGCTGAAGGTCGTCGAGAAGCAGGCCCACGATTCCGTGAAGGATCTGGCCATCGACTTCCTGCTCTACGGCGCCATGGCCGAGATCTTCGCTCGCGAGACCGGCTTCAACCGCGGTCTGGGCGGATCCATGCACACCTTCTTCACTCCCTTCGGCATCTATCCGAACAACGCCATCGTCGGCGGCTCCGGCACCATCGCCATGGGCGCGGCGCTGTATAAGCGCGTCAACCGCAAGCCCGGCATCGTCATCGCCAACATCGGTGACGGCTCTCTGGGCCGCGGCCCCGTCCTTGAGGCGCTCAATATGTCCGGCATGGGCCAGCTGACCAAGCTCTGGCGCGACGACATGAAGGGCGGCCTGCCGGTCATGTTCAACATCTTCAACAACCAGTACGCCATGGGCGGCCAGACCGTGGGCGAGACCATGGGCTACGACGCTCCGGCGCGTCTGGGCGCGGGCTTCAACCCCAACCAGATGCTGGCCGAGCGCGTGGACGGCTTCAATCCCCTGGCGGTCATCGAAGCCTACGGCCGCAAGAAGAAGCTGCTGCTGGAGGGCAAGGGCCCGGCGCTGCTGGACGTGGTGACCTACCGCTTCGCGGGCCACAGTCCGTCGGACAGCTCCTCCTACCGCACCAAGGAAGAGATCGCCGCGTGGGAAGCACAGGATCCCATCATCGAATATCGCCGTCAGCTGATCGAAGCGGGCGTGGCCACCGAGGAAGAGTGCGACGCGATCGTCGCCAAGGTCAAGGCCACCAACCTGCGCAACTTCAAGCTGTCCATTGACGATTCCGTGTCTCCGCGTATGGACCTTGAGGCCAATCCCGACGCCATCGCCGACCTGATGTTCACCAACGGCCACGTCGAGAAGTTCGGCGACGCCGAGCCCGACGTGAACATGCCCATGGAGGAGAATCCGCGCGTTCAGGCCATCGCCAAGAAGGAACGCTGGGGCATCGACAAGGACGGCAAGCTCGTCTCCAAGAACAAGGTCTATCAGCTGCGCGACGGCCTGTTCGAGGCGATCATCGACCGCTTCTACAAGGATCCCACCCTCGTCACCTATGGTGAGGACGTGCGCGACTGGGGCGGCGCGTTCGCCGTGTATCGCGGACTGACCGAGGCGCTGCCGTATCATCGCCTGTTCAACTCCCCCATCTCCGAGTCTGCCATCGTCGGCTCCGCCGTCGGTTACGCCATGGCTGGCGGCCGCGCGCTGGTCGAGCTGATGTATTGCGACTTCCTCGGATGCGCAGGCGACGAAGTGTTCAACCAGATGGCCAAGTGGCAGGCCATGTCCGCGGACATCATCAAGATGCCCGTCACCCTGCGCGTCTCCATCGGCTCCAAGTACGGCGCGCAGCATTCTCAGGACTGGACCAGCCTGACCGCCCACATCCCGGGCCTGAAGATCGCCTTCCCGGCGACTCCCTACGACGCGAAGGGCCTGATGGCTTCCGCACTGGTGGGCACCGACCCGGTCATGTTCTTCGAGTCTCAGCGCATCTACGACGTGGGCGAGCAGTTCCACGAAGGCGGCGTGCCTGCGGAATACTACGAGATTCCCTTCGGCAAGGCCGACGTGAAGCGCACCGGTAAGGACGTCACCATTCTGACTTTCGGCGCGGTACTGTATCGCGCGCTGAAGGCGGCCGACGAGCTGAAGGAGAAGTACGGCATGGAGGCCGAGATCATCGACGCCCGCACGCTGGTTCCCTTCGACTACGAGACCGTCATCGAGTCCGTCAAGAAGACCGGCCGTCTGGTCATCGTGACCGACGCGTGCGAGCGCGGCTCCTTCGCCAGCGAGGTCGCCCGTCAGATCACCGAAATGGCCTTCGACGAGCTGGATGCGCCGCCGGTGGTCGTGGCTTCCCGCAACTGGATCACGCCTGCGCACGAGCTGGAGGAGTCCTTCTTCCCGCAGCCGAGCTGGATCCTCGACGCCATCGACGCGAAGATCGTGCCGCTGCCGGGCCATGTCCGCGTGACCGATCAGAGCATCGAGAAGAAGCTCTCCAACGAGCGCCGCGGCGTGTAATCGCCCGACCTTTTCCCCGCCTTCGGAAACGGAGGCGGGCTTTTCTTTGGGGTACGGCAGTCATTTTCCGCTTTTCATGCGACAATTTCTGCTCGTTTGAAAAATGAGATTGACGGATGTTTTATTCTCTGGTATGATTAATGTAAACGTTTATGTGCATTCACTCAAGGAGGGAAGATTTCCATGAACAACACTCCTCAGGTCAAGCTGGGCATCGTGGCCGTCAGCCGCGACTGCTTCCCCATCACACTGTCCGAAAAGCGCCGCAGAGCCGTTGTCGCCGCGCTGGCGGCAAAGGGCGTGGAGGTTTATGAGTGTCCGGTCATCATCGAAGGCGGCATCGACGCCAACGTCAACGATGCCTATGAGGCCATCACGAACGCCGGTGTGAACGCGCTGGTGGTCTATCTGGGCAATTTCGGCCCTGAGATGCCGGAGACACTCATTGCAAAGAAGTTCGGCGGCCCTGTGATGTACGTCGCGGCGGCGGAGGAGAGCGTGGACGTGCTGTCCAGCGACCGCGGCGACGCGTTCTGCGGCATGCTCAATGCCAGCTACAATCTGAAGCTCTACGACATTCCCGCCTACATTCCCGAATATCCCGTGGGCACGGCTGCGGAGTGCGCGGACATGATCGCCGAGTTCGTGCCCATCGCGCGGGCGATTCTGGGTCTGCGCAGCCTGAAGATCATCACCTTCGGCCCGCGTCCGGCGGACTTCTTCGCCTGCAACGCGCCCATCGCGCCGCTGTACAAGCTGGGCGTGAACATTCAGGAAAACTCCGAGCTGGATCTGCTCAAGGCATATAATGAACACAGGAATGATCCGCGCATTCCCACCAAGATCGCCGAGATGGAGGCCGAGCTGGGCGAGGGCAACAAGATGCCCGGCATTCTGCCGCGGCTGGCCCAGTACGAGCTTACGCTGCTGGACTGGATCGAGGCCAACAAGGGCACGGCCCAGTACGTTGTCATGGCCAACAAGTGCTGGCCGGCGTTCCAGACCGAGTTCGGCTTCGTGCCCTGCTATGTCAACTCCCGCCTGACCGCCCAGGGCATCTGCACGGCCTGCGAGGTGGACATCTACGGCGCGCTGTCCGAGTACATCGGCACCTGCCTGACCGGCGAGTGCGTCACGCTGCTGGACATCAACAACACCGTTCCCGCGGATCTGTACGCCGCGGACATCGCCGGCAGGTTCCCCTATCGCCTCAACGAGACCTTCATGGGCTTCCACTGCGGCAACACGCCCATGTGCCGCCTGACCAAGGGCACGATGAAGTATCAGCTCATCATGAACCGCGGTCTGGAGAACGGCGGCGAGCCGGACATCACCCGCGGCACGCTGGAGGGCGACATCGCGCCCAGCGAAATCACCTTCTACCGCCTGCAGGGCAACAAGGACAGCCAGCTTCAGGCCTATGTGGCCGAGGGCGAGGTGCTGCCCGTGGCGTGCCATTCCTTCGGCGGCATCGGCGTGTTCGCCATTCCCGAAATGAACCGCTTCTATCGCCATGTGCTCATTGAGGGCGGCTATCCTCACCACGGCGCGGTGGCCTTCAAGCACACGGGCAAGGCGTTCTTCGCGCTGATGAAGCTGCTGGGCGTGGAGAAGGTTCAGTTCAACCAGCCCGCCGGAATGCTCTACAAGAGCGAAAATCCGTTCGCATAAGCGGTTTTCGCCCCATAAAACCGTGGCCGCATGGAGCAATTGTCCATGCGGCCCTTTGGAGTTGTCGGAAAGGAAGTGTGTATTCATGATGCGAAGATTTGCCGCGCTGCTTCTGGCGCTGTGCCTGACGTGCTCCTTCGGCGCGCTTGCTGAGAGCGGCGCGATTGCGATTCAGGTAACCGACGTGGAATGCGACGGCGGAATCGTGGGCCGCTGCGCCGTTCCGACGGATTACAGCGTGCAAAGCCTAGTCGCCTATTGCGGCGCGGGCCAGAGTCTCGGCTATCCCATGCAGTTGAGCATCGACGCGTTTTCCGCCGACGGGCGCACGCAGCTCTCCTATGCCTCCGCTGCCAGCTTCATCCAGATTCTTGAAAGCACGATGAACGGCATGACGGTGGCGACCCAGCAGGACGGGCAGATGGACGAAACCACGCTCACGCTGATGATGACGCTGAAGTCCCCCGGCGACTACGCTGACATGATGATCTCCGCGCTGTTCCCTGACGCGCAGATTGCGGCGACGGGCGACGCGGAGCTTCCGCCCGAGTCGCAGGCGCTGCTGACCACGCACATGCAGGAGCGCTACGATCTCACCAAAAGTCTCTTTGCCTCCGACCCCAACACGACGGTAGACGACGCGTACTGCGACGTGGTGGAGCGCAGCTATCGCTTTGAGAAGAACGGCGAACCCTATCGCGCCGCCATCTCCACCGCCGTCGACGCGGTGCAGATCACCCAGAGCTGCGACACGGGGATTCTGAACGTGCGGTTTTCCTGTATCGCATGGGAGGTGCCGGGCATTACCCTCGTGGTCGCCCCGGAATCCGAGTGGATTTCGGCGCAGGCTGCCTTCGAGCTGTTCACGCTCAATACCTCGGCCTCCGCAGCTTTCCAGCAGGCAAACCTCGATCTGTCCAACCAGATTCGCGAGTCGGTGCTGGCCAATCGCTCCCTCTCCGGCGCGGAAAACACCTGCCGCAGCGCGGTAAGCGATCTCACCGATTCGTCCATCGACAACACCGAGCGCTTCTGTGATTACATTCTGTCGCAGAACGGCTACACGCTTCCGGACGGCAGTTCCGTCAAGATTCCGATGGAGTACGATTACGTCTATGGCGACGCGAACGGCAATCTCTATGCATCCACCAGCCCGTCGGACATTCCCGCAGGAATGGACGCGCTGAAGCGCAGCGACTGATTTGCCCTGATGAAAAAGGCACGGAACGGCGCAATGCCGCTCGTGCCTTTTTCATTATCCCACATCCGCCTCGTTGGCCATTGGCGCGAGATCCATAAACCATGTGTATTCGCCCTTCCAGCCCAGCTTCACCGTTCCCAGCGAGCCGTTTCTCTGTTTGGCGATGATGATTTCGGCGATGTTCTTGTCCTCGGTCTCGGGGTCGTAATAATCCTCGCGATGGATGAACATGACCACGTCCGCGTCCTGCTCGATGGCGCCGGAATCTCGAATGTCCGAGAGCACCGGACGATGGTTGGCGCGGCCCGTGGGCGCGCGGGAGAGCTGCTGAAGCGCGATGATGGGCACGCCCAGCTCGATGGCCATGGCCTTGAGCGAACGGGAAATGGACGAAACCTCCTCCTGACGGCTGCCGAACTTGCCCACGCCGGTCATCAGCGACAGGTAGTCGATCATAATCACGTCCAGCCCGTGCTCCAGCTGAAGGCGGCGCGCCTTGGAGCGCACGCCCGACGGCGAAATGCCCGGCGTCGCGTCCACGTAGATGGACGACGGGCCGATGCTGATCATCGCGTCGCAGAGCTTCTGCCATTCGTCGTCGGAAAGCTGTCCGCGGCGCACGCGCTGCATGTCCACGCGCGCCTCAGTACAGAGCATGCGCATGGCCAGCTGCTCCGCCGGCATCTCCAGCGAAAAGACCGCGGCCTTCTTCCCCGCGCGAATGGCGGCGTTTTCAATGAAGTTCATGCCGATACTGGTCTTGCCCATGGACGGACGGCCCGCCACCAGCACCAGCTCGCCCGCGTGCAGACCTGTCAGCATGTCGTCCAGCTCGGTGTAGCCTGTGGGCACGCCCTCGATTTTGCCGTTATTCTTCACCAGCAGCTCGATTTTCTCGAAGGTAGAAAGCAGCACCGGCTGGATGGGCTGAAGCTCCTCGCCGCCCTTGCGCATGGTGATGTCGTAGATCGCCTTTTCGGCGGTCTCCAGAATCTCCTGCGTCTCCTCCTGCGCGGCGTAGCTCTGCTGCAAAATCTGCTCCGAAGCGGCGATCAGCTTGCGCAGCGTCGATTTTTCGTCGACGATTTTGATGTAGGCCTGCACGTTCGCCGCCGACGGCACCGAGCGGCTGAGCTCGACCAGATAGGCCGCGCCGCCCACCGCGTCCAGCTTGCCGCGCCGGGAGAGCTCCTCGTCCAGCGTCACCAGATCGATAGTGCGCGAAGCGCTGGCCATGTCGAACATAGCGGAATAGACCTCGCGATTCGCGGGGTCGTAAAAATCATCCGGCTTCAGCGTTTCGATGGCGAGCAGCGCCGCCTCCCGCGAGCGAAGCATGGAACCGAGCACGCTGCGCTCGGATTCCGGATGGTTCGGCGGGACGCGCACGCCGTCGTCCGGCAGACTGTATTGCTCCATTTTGGCCTCTGTATTTCTGAAAATCCGATTACTTCTCGGCGATCTTGACGTTGACGATCATTCGCGTGGAGATGCCCGCCATCAGCTTCAGCGTCACAAACGCCTGTCCGGCAGACTTGATGGGCTCCTCCAGCTCCAGCTTGCGCTTGTCCACCTCCACGCCGTGCTGCTCCTTCAGCGCCGCGGCGATCTGGTCGTTGGTGACGGTGCCGTAGAGCTTGCCGTTTTCGCCGCCGCGCACGGACAGCTGAACTACCTTGCCCTTGAGCATGCGCGCCTTGGTCTCGGCCTCCGCGCGGCGCACGTCCTCGCGGTGCTTGTCGGCGCTCTTGGACTTCTCGATGGCGTTGAGCGCCTCGGCGGTCGCCTCGCGCGCCATCTTTCGGGGAATCAGATAATTGCGGGCGAAGCCGTCGGAAGCCTCGACGATCTGATCCTTCTTGCCGGTGCCCTTAACATCCTGAAGCAGAATAACCTTCATAATTCTTCCTCCCGTATCATCGGCCGGAGCCGTTCATGTCGTTTTTGTGCTTATCCATCCACGGGCGAAGCGCGCCGTATCGGCCAAAAACCGCCGAGACCGCGCCGATCACGCCCAGCAGCGTCGTTACGCTCCATCCCAGCACCATCGGCACAGCGATGCCGCCCAGCACCATCAGCAGCACCACGGAGGTCACCCGCCGGGACATGGACGCGCCGCCGCTCTTGAGCCGGCGGTCGTTCGCTCCCAGCGCCTGCAGCGTAAACGCCGTCATGGAGAGCTTCTCCACCGCCGCCCATGCCGCGCCCACGCCCGGAACGGACGTGTATTTCAGTACGAAGGCCGCCGCCAGCGTCATCAGAATGCCCCAGGTCAGATTGGCCGGAAGCCGCCACTCGTGCAGGCCGGCGAAGCTCTCCTTCGTCGCCATTCCGCGGCGCGCGGCCAGCCAGTTGCCCCACAGCGTCGAAAGCGCCGCCGTCCAGATCGCGCCGGAGAGCAGATCGGCGGCCAGATAGGTCTCGTAGTAGATCTTCACGAGCCGGAGCATCGAATAGAACGGCGCGGTGAATTCCTCGTAGGTCGTCATGGTTCCCGCCGCCCGAAGAACGTCCCGGTAGCTCTCCCAGAGCTGCGGGAGAATCGATTCATAGAGCTTCTGGAACTCCTCCATCAGCCGCCCGACCATGTCGCTGCCATAGAACGCCGCCGCCACGACCACGGCCAGTACCGTGCCGCCCAGACAGGCGGCCAGCGCGCTGCGCAGCTGCGCGAAAAACGGCTGCCGCTTTCGAATGCCGAGGATGATGACCGCGGACGGCGCGCCGCACATGAGCATCGCGGCCGCCGCCAGCGCCGGGCCCATTCCAAACAGCGCCATGGCCAGTCCGACGATCCAGAGCAGCGCCGCAAAGCCCCAGCCATAGCTGACGGCCAGCGCCACGGAGACCATCGTCGCCACGCCCGGAACCGCCATGGGCAGCAGCGCCTGATACATCGCAAGCACCGGGAAAAGCGCGCCGGTCAGCAGCGCAAGCACCGTGCCGAGGATGATTTTTCCCACAGAGAGGCGGGGTTTCATAGGCTCGCTCAAGCGCAAGTCCTCCATTTCTATGGATATACAGATTGATTATAGCACGCGCCGCACGCAAATTCAAGGTCTCTATTGGTAAAGTACGCCGCGCGCCGGAGCTTTTTCCTCCGGCGCGCGGCGCAAACAGCGTTTTTTTCTTCAGATTTCGTCCAGGAAGCCGATCAGCGCGATGCCCACCGCGGCAATGCCGATGGCCAGATAGTGCTTCCATGAGAGCTTTTCCTTCAGGAAAATGCGGCTCCAGAGCACGGAGACGAGGCAGTAGCACGAGATGATGGGCGCAGCGGCCACGGAGGAGCTGATGGCGAAGATGTACGCGGCCTGTCCGGCGGTTTCGCAGACGGCGGCCAGCAGCTTCGGAACCTCCCGGGGAATGCGCAGCTTGTCGCGGCGAATACCCAGCGTGTAGATCGCCGCCAGGATGCCCAGCACGAGGAAGGTCAGCTCATAGGCCGTGTTGGCCACGGTCTCGTCCAGCTTTTCCAGAATAATGCTGTCGGCGACGGTGCCCGCCGCATCGATCAGGCAGTACAGAATGGGCAGCAGCAGCGCCAGAATGCTCCGGGCATACTGCACGTTCTCCGCCTTTCGGCGCTCGGCCTTGATCTCCTCGTCTTCGTTGGTTTCGACGATGCCGAGGATCAGCACGCCCGCGGCCATCAGCAGCACTGCGATCAGACCCAGCGGCAGCGTCACCTCCCTGCCAAACAGGTTTACCGGCAGCTCCGGCAGCTTTTCGCCCAGGAAAATCAGGCAGAACAGCGCCGCCGCCGCGCCGGAGGTGTTGCAGATGGGCGACGAGATGGACAGCTCGATGTAGCGCAGGCCGACATATCCCAGCACCATGGCCAGAATATAGAGGAAGGACGCGGGCAGATAGGTGATCATGTCGCCTACCGTGACCCGCACGCCGCCGACCACGACGGTGTACAGCGCGTGCAGGCCCATCACCAGACCGACGGCCATGACCATCTTCCAGTGGCTCAGGCGATCATCGGGCTTGGAGCCCATTTTGCTGAAAAGATCGGAGCCGCTCCAGCAGAGCATGGCGACCAGCGCCAGGGCAAACCAGGACATTAGAATCTCCTCCTTAGTGTATATGGAATTCTCAGAGCGTCACGAGGCCCGCGTCGCAGAGCTTCTGCAGGCTCATCAGGATGCCCAGTTTGGCGTGATACCAGGTCAGTCCGCCCTGGAAGTACACGGCGTAGGGCTCGCGGATGGGGCCGTCGGCGCTGAGCTCGATGGACGAACCCTGCACGAATGCGCCCGCGGCCATAATCACATCCGCGTCGTAGCCCGGCATCTCCGACGGCTCGGGGCGGACGTAGCTGTCCACCGGCGCGGCGGCCTGAATGCCCGCGCAGAAGGCGATCATGCGCTCCGCTGAGCCCAGCTCCACCGCCTGAATGATGTCGTGGCGCGATTCCGTGGAATTGGGCACCACGCGGAAGCCCAGCTTTTCGTAGATGTTGGCGGCGAAGATCGCGCCCTTCAGCGCGCCGGCCACCACCGTAGGCGCGAGGAAGAAGCCCTGATAGAACGACGGCAGGATGCCCAGATTCGCGCCGACCTCCTGTCCGAGGCCCGGCGCGCTCAGGCGATAGGCGCAGCGCTCAACGCAGGTCTTCGTGCCCACGATATAGCCGCCGATGGGCGCCAGTCCGCCGCCCGGATTCTTAATCAGCGAGCCCACGGTCATGTCCGCGCCCACGTCGGAGGGTTCGATCTCTTCGACAAATTCGCCGTAGCAGTTGTCCACCATGCAGACGAGGCCGGGCTTGACCGACTTGACAAAGGCGATCAGCTCGCCGATCTGCCTGACCGAAAAGGTCGGGCGGGTCTGATAGCCCTTGGAGCGCTGGATGGTCACGAGCTTCGTTTTTTCGTTGATGGCCGCGCGGATGCCCTCCCAGTCGAAGCCGCCGTCCGCCGTGAGATCCACCTGACGATAGCTCACGCCGTACTCCTTCAGCGAGCAGACGGAATCGCGGATGCCGATGACCTCCTCCAGCGTATCGTAGGGCTTGCCCACGGGCGAGAGCAGCTCGTCGCCCGGGCGCAGGTTGGCCGACAGCGCCACGGTCAGCGCATGGGTGCCGCAGGTGATCTGCGGACGAACCAGCGCCGCCTCGGTGTGGAAGGCGTCCGCGTAGACACGCTCCAGCACGTCGCGGCCAATGTCGTCGTAGCCATAGCCCGTGGTGGCCGCGAAGCACTGGGCGCTGACGCGGTTCTTCTGCATCGCGCCGACGACCTTCGCCTGATTGTACTCCGCCGTGCGGTCAATGGCCTCGAAGCGCTCCTTCAGGCCCGTCAGAATATCCTCGCCAAAGGAATAGACCTTCGGACAGACGCCGAGGCTTCGATACATCTCTTCAATCGCCATGGAAATTACTCCTTTTTTTCGTCCAGTTTTTCAAAAATGCGGTCTGCAACGTCCTGAATCACGTCCGGGCGCGTGACGACGAGCCCGTGGCGGTCGTCGCCCAGAACCAGCAGCGTGTCGCCCGGCCGAATGCCGAACTGCTCGCGCGCGTCCTTGGGGATGACGATCTGTCCCTTTTCCCCCACCCTGACGGTTCCGAACACGTGCCGCCCGCTGACCTTTCCCAACAGGTGCTTTCCTCCGGCCAAACGCAAAACCTCCCCGTTTGTCCAGTTATACTTTTCCCACTTGTAGGAATATAGCAAACCTCGCGCCGTCTGTCAAGTCGATGCGCGAGGTTCAACGAAGGATTTACAATTGCGCGGCGAGTTCAGCCCTTAGTGCCGACGTACTTCGCCGAGCCGAAGCCAAGGATGGGCAGGAAAATCACCGGCAGAAACGCCGCGGCAATGCAGAATTTGACCTTCTTGCCGAAGGCTCGGGCGAGATAGCCGTAACTCAGCGCTTGCAGCGCAAAATTACTATAATAGAGAACCTTATAAACGCCCATTTCATTTCTGCCCGTCCAGTTCAGAACCAGCAGCAGGATCATCACCGGCAGGTCAATCCAGAAAATCTTCGAAATTCCCGCAATACGAAACTGAATGTACTGCGCATAGAACGGGATCAGGCTCTTCCAGCCCTTTTCGCCCGCCTTGACGAATATCTTCCAGGTTGCGATCAGCACCAGAACAAGCAGCGCAATACACGACAGCATCAGCAGAAGCAGCAGCACCGCAGCCACCTGATCAAGCCCTTCCAGCAGCGTCGCGGCAAAATCCATGAATACAACCATACATCTTCCTCCGATCATTCAGGTCATCCCTTCGTTCCGATGTATTCCGCCGGGCCGAAGGCGAGGATGGGATAGAACACGACGGGCAGAAACGCAAGGCCGAGGCCGAAGCCGATTCCCCTGCCGAAGGAGCGCGCGAGGTTGACGCACATCCAGACCTCCACCGCCGACGCGCCGAGGCTGAAAAGGGACGAAAGCAGCGTCGTTTCGCCGTTCGGGCCGTCCGTCAGGCGGACTGCAGCGCTCAGCAGCAGGCTGATCCAGAAATACAGGCTCACGCCGGCGATGCGATAGCTGACGTAGCTTCCGTAGACCGGGATGAAAATCTTCCAGCCCGGCTCGCCGGCCTTGGTGAACACGCACCAGTTGGACACGATGCTGACCACCAGCAGCCCCACCGCGAACAGCAGCAGCAGCACGCTGGTTCCCATCGCCATGGTGAACATAAACGGAGTGAACGCGCCCATTTTTCATGCCTCCTCTAAATTCCAAGCTCGCTTCCGTGAATCTTGAGCCACTTCTTCCATGCCTCATAATCGGGCATCTGGCTCTCCACCAGCCGCCAGAAGCGCGGCGAATGGTTGAATTCGTGCAGATGGCACAGCTCGTGTACCACCACGTAGTCCAGCGCCTGCGGCGGCGCGAGGATGAGCTTCCAGTTGAAGTTGAGATTGTGCTTCGACGAGCAGCTGCCCCAGCGGCTGCGCTGATCGCGCACGGTCACGCGGCCGAAGGCGCCGCCGATGCGCGGATGGTACCATTCGATGCGCTGGCGGATGCGCGCAAGCGCCCGGACGGCCAGCGCGCTCTTCAGCGCCGCGCGCACGGCCTCCTCGTCGCCGGGATTCTCCATGCGCAGCCGGATTTCCCGCGCGTCCTCGTCCAGATCGGCCCTCGGGCGCGCGCGATGCTCCTGCGAAAGGCACAGCGTCCATCGCTGCCCCTCGACCATGATTTCGCTTCCGTCGGCCACGGGATGCCGCTTCTGCCGCTCCTCCCGCCGCTGATCCAGCGAGCGGTGCATCTCCGCGATGCGGTCGGCGCTGGCGCGCACCAGCTCGTCCACGTCGCGCAGCCGGGCGGTCTTGGGCGCATAGACCCGCGTCTCACCCTCGGGCAGCGCCTGAATGAGGATGTTGCGCCGCACCGCCTGAATCAGCACGTATTCAATTCGCCGCGAGCCGGCGACGACCGTTCGCTTCACGCCGGATCACCCCCACTGAGCGGAGGTTCTGCGGTCGAGGAACGCCGCCGGATAGGCTTCCGGGCTCTCCATAATCCGATGCAGGCCGCGGATGGCGCAGGCCGCGGGCGCGTCGGCCACCCGGCAGGGAATGCCCAGCGCGTCGCCGATGCGCTTGTCCAGTCCCGTCAGCTCCGCGCCGCCGCCAACGAGCACCGCGCCCGCGTCGTTGAGATCGGCGGACAGCTCCTCGGGCGCCTGCTCCGCCACCGACGCGCACAGCGCCGCCAGCTCGCGCACCACGTCTTCGCAGGCCTGCAGCACGGGCTTCGTCTCCACATCGAAGGTCTCCGGCAGGCGATTGGCGATGCTGAAGCCGGTCATGTGCATCAGCACGTCGTTGGGCGCGGCGTTCGGCTGAGCGGTGCCCAGCGTGTGCTTGATCTCCTGCGAAGCCGTTCGGCCCACGCGATAGCCGTAATCCGTGCGCAGAATGCGGCGAATGCGCTCGTCGATGCGGTTCATGCCGTAGGGCAGATAGCCATAGGCCGCCACACGCCCGAAGGTGAACAGCGTCGCCGACAGCTTGCCCGCGCCCACGTCCACCACCAGCTTGGCCTCCGGCGCGTTCAGATCCAGTCCCGCCCCCAGCGCCGCCGCCGCGTCGCCGCGCACCAGCGCCGTCTCCGCCGCGCCCGCGTCGCCCGCGGCGGTCAGCAGCGCCTCCCGCTGCACCGGCCGCGCGAAGGGCGCGCAGGTAATCAACGCATTGAAGCGGCGCTTGCGGTTCACCGTGTCCAGCTGGCGATAGAGCCAGTGAAACATGCGATCCGCCGTCAGATTGCTCTCCAGCACGCCGTCGCGCAGCGGGCTGACCACCGTCATATTCTCGCAGGCGCGCCCATAGAGCCGCGCCGCCGCGTCGCCGCAGCAGACGGGATTGTCCCGCCCCTGCCGAAAGGCCAGCGCCGCCGCCGCGCTGAGCACAGGGCCCTGCTTCAGCTCCGCCATGCGCACGTTTTCCGTTCCCAAATCGATGCCAACATCCCAGTGCATTTCGTTTCCTCCGAGATTCTTCCATAAATATAGAAGCAGTAATCCACGCTCATTATAGCACGCCCGGCGCGCCGCTTCAAGGCTTCCGCGCGCCCGCGTTTTCTCTGAGCGGGGAAAAAAACGAAATCGAAATCAAATCTTTCCGTCTGTTAACATGAAAAATTGAACCTTTTGGAAGCGTGATGCATCTAATAGACGAATCCATTAGAGGACGGAATGTCCCAAAGGAGTGAGAACCATGAAGAAACTGTTGAGTATGCTTGTTGCGCTGGTGCTGTGTCTGTCTGCACTGGCCTATGCCGAGATCGTCCCCGCGACGACCGCCGAGGCAACCACGGCGCAGAAGCTGGAGCAGATGCTCCCCGTTCTGGACAGCCTCTCGCGGACGCTGAGTCTGGACGCGACCGCTGAGAATGCCGTCGTGTACGATTCGACCAACCCCTCCTTCGTCTGGAACCAGCTGCATAATATGAGCCGTTACTGGGGCACCTCGGACGAAACCGCCGTCATCGGCGAGGACTGTGTCATCCTGACCGGCAAGCTGGTGCGCGATTACGCCGCCGCTTCCTTCGCCGGCATGCAGACGCTGCCCGAGATTCCCGCGAATCCCGAGAACGGCTATGTGGAGATTCTCTACGACGCGACCGCGGACACCTACACCTTTCCGGCCTTCGTCGCGGACACGAACTACACCGTGATTGAGCGCTATGCCGAGAACGCGGACGGCGTGACCGTCGGCTTCGGTCTGTACGACGAGAACAACGTGCGGCTGGGCGGCTTCTGCGCCAAGCTCACGCCCAATCTGGCGGCAGAGCTGACGGCGGATTCCACCGAGCAGCCCTCTTTCTTCCCCTATTGCGTGACCGAGGCTCATGCCGAGCTGGACGCGGACTTTGAAAACGTCCCCTTCACCCAGTGCGACATTCGCCGCCTGACCCCCGTGGAGCCCACTGAGGAGCCCACTGTCGCGCCCACCGCGACGCCTGCGGCCACCGCGAAGCCCGCGGCCAAGACCTACTCCAAGCTGTCCAAGGGCAGCCGCGGCGACGAGGTCAAGGCGCTTCAGAAGCGCCTGAACGATCTGGGCTATGACTGCGGCAAGGCCGACGGCGTGTTCGGCTCCTCCACGCAGGAAGCCGTGCGCTACTTCCAGGACGCCATCGGCGTAAGCCAGGACGGCGTGGCCGCCGATTCCGTGCAGCAGAAGCTGTTCGCCTCCAACGCCCCGAAGTTTGAAACCTATGTCACCCTGAAGAGCGGCTCCGCCGGCATCCGCGTGGAAAAGCTCCAGTCCCGTCTGAACAAGCTGGGCTATCTGGACGCGCCCGTGGACGGCGAGTTCGGCTCCCGCACGAAGGACGCTGTGAAGCTGTTCCAGAAGGCCGCGGGCCTGAAGCAGGACGGCGTGGCGGGTACCGCGACGCTGAAGGCGCTGGCCAAGAAGAGCGCGCCTGAGTGCGGCGTTTACATCGAGCTGCGCAAGGGCGACTCCGGCAGCCGCGTGAAGGAAATGCAGGAGCAGCTCAAGAAGCTGGGCTTCCTGGAGAAAGTCAACAGCTCCTACGACAAGAAGACCGTCGCCGCCGTCGAAGCCTTCGCCAAGTCCGTCGGCGTGGACAGCAACGGCCGCAAGGCGGACACGGAGCTAATCGCCAGGATGTTCAGCACCGTCGCGCCGACTCCGGCTCCGACCACCGAACCCACGGTCGCTCCGACTGTTGAACCCACCACCGAGCCGACCGATGAGCCCACTGCCGCGCCCGTTGAGACTCCCACCGCCGCGCCGGTTGAAACACCTACCGCTGCGCCCGTTGAGACTCCCACCGCTGCGCCGGTAGAGACCCCCACCGCTGCGCCCGTTGAGACTCCCACCGCCGCGCCGGTAGAGACCCCCACCGCTGCGCCGGTAGAGACCCCCACCGCTGCGCCTGCTGAGACGGAGAAGCCGACCAGCGTGCTGACGGACGACCAGCTCAAGGCGCTGGTGACGCTGTTCCAGACCAAGATGGAGGATACGACCTATGACGCTGTGAAGTCCGTTCAGTGGATTCAGACGGCGCTGAAGCTCGTACCTGTCAACGGCGTATACGACGCGAACACTCAGGCGAAGGTCAAGGAATTCCAGCAGGCCAACGGCCTGACCGATACGGGTCTGGTGGACGAGGCCACTCTGGATCTCCTGATCAAGAACGCCTAAATCAAACGAAATGCTCCGGAGCCAATTCCCCGGAGCCGCAAAAAGGCGCGACGCATCACGGTTCTCCGCGACGCGTCGCGCCGGTTTTTTGTCTTTTTCAAAAAGGGATTTTCATTCTTCGCTCTTCCAGTTACTTTTCGTCCGTCAGCTTCACGATGAACGCCGTGCCCTCGCCCACCCTGCTGTGCACCTCGATGGTTCCGCCGCAGAGGTCGACGATGCGCCTCGCCAGCGACAGGCCGAGGCCGTTGCCCTCTGTGGCGTGGGCGGAATCGCCCTGATAGAATTTCTCGAAGATGCGCTTCTGCGTGGCCTCGTCCATGCCCGCTCCGTGATCGCGCACCTCGACCCGCACCGCGCCGTCCGCGCGCTCGCAGGAAATCTCGATCAGGCCGTCCGGCTCGGAGAACTTGACGGCGTTGCCGATGAGGTTGACCCAGATGTGGGACATCATCTCCTCGTTGCCCACGTAATCAACCTCGTCGAGGTTCAGTGAAAGGTCGATGTTCTTGGCCTCCCACTGCTTCTCCAGAAGCAGAATACAGCTGCGCAGCTGCTCGTCCAGGCGATATTTCGCCTTGTCGGTGACGATCTGCTGGTTTTCCAGCTTGGTCAGGAGCAGGATATTGCTGGACATATTGGCCAGACGCTCGGACTCGCTGACGATGATGGCGGCGTACTCGCGCCGCTGCTCGTCCGTCAGGTCGTCGCGCTCCAGCTGCTTGGCAAAGCCGCGGATGGAGACGATGGGCGTTTTGAACTCGTGGGAGAAGTTGTTGATAAAGTCCTTGCGGAACATCTCGATGCTGCCCAGCTCCTGTGCCATGTCGTTGAAGCTGTTCACCAGCGTGCCCATCTCGCCGGGCGCGTCCTCTACGTCCACCCGCGCGGAGAAATCGCCCCTGGACACGCGCTCCATGGCGCTGACGAGCTCGCTGATGGGCTTGAGCTTCGAGCGGCCCACCTGCACCGAGATCATCATGGCGAACACGATGACCATCAGTATGGCCATGAAGGGCATTCCGAAATGGGAGAGCAGCACGCCCGGAAAGAACCCGAAGAAGAACAGCAGAAAGTAAGACGTTCCCGTGAGGACGCCCGACAGCAGCAGGATCATCATCAGGTAGAGGATCAACAGCGCGTTAAACGAATGGGGCGACCTGCGCTTCATGCGCGCTTCACCGCCTTATAGCCCAGCCCTCGCACGGTTGCGATCTCGAAATCGTCGCTGGTACGGAAGCGGTCGCGCAGACGGTTGATGTGCACGTCCACGGTGCGCTCGTCGGTGTCGCTGTCCATGTCCCACACCTCGTCCATCAGCTGGCGGCGCGTGAAGATCTTGTTCGGATAGGACAGCAGCTTGAACAGGAGCAGAAATTCCTTCTTCGGCAGCACGCTGGTTCCCGCGGGCGTAGTGACCGACAGCGCGTCGTAGTCCAGCACCGTCCTGCCGACGGTGAGGTGATGCTCGTTGACAATCTTCGACCGGCGCAGCAGCGCCGCGATGCGCAGGATCATCTCCTCTTCATCCACCGGTTTGACCATGTAGTCGTCGGTGCCGATGAGGAAGCCCCTGTGCTTGTCGGCGGGCTTTTCCTTGGCCGTGACCATCAGAATCGGCAGCTCGCAGCCCGAGGAGCGCAGCGTCTCGGTGAACTCGTAGCCGTCCATGCGCGGCATCATGATGTCCAGCACGATCAGATCCACGTGCTTTTTGTCCAGTATTTCCAGCGCCTCCACGCCGTCGCAGGCCAGAATGGGCTGATAGCCGTTCTGCAGCAGCACCGCCTCCATCAGCTTGCGCGTGTTCGCGTTGTCCTCCACCACCAGAATATGAAACATGGTTCTCACCTCTTACGCCTATTTTGCCACTTCCATGTAAACTGATTATAAACGATTGGATTTACAACGCGTTCATATTGCGTTGATAATTCTGTGTTATTCTATCTTATAGAAAGGAGTCTCATCATGAACGAAGAAACCGCTCTGCTGCAATTGACCGGCGACGCGTCGGTTCAGCAGCGCTTTCTCGAGATGTCGCATCTCTACGACGCGGCCATCCGCGAAATTCGAACCAGGCTGGAAATTCTCGACCGGGAGTTCAGCATTCTCTATGCGAGCAACCCGATTCATCATATCGACAGCCGCCTGAAATCTCCGAGGAGCATTCTGGCCAAGCTGGAGCGCAAGGGCCTGCCGCTGACGGTGGAGGCCGCCGAGGAGCACCTTCAGGACATCGCCGGCGTGCGCATCATCTGCAATTACATCGACGACATCTATCGTCTGGCCGACCTCATCACCCGCCAGCAGGACATCGAGCTGGTGGAGCAGGTGGATTACATCCGTCAGCCCAAGTCCAACGGCTACCGCAGCCTGCACCTGGTGGTGCTCGTGCCGGTGTTTCTGTCCAGCCACATGGAGCTGGTTCCCGTGGAGGTGCAGATTCGCACCATCGCCATGGATTTCTGGGCAAGCCTCGAGCATCAGCTGCGCTACAAGAGCGACGTGGAGGCCACGGCCTCGCTGAAATACCGCCTTCAGCTGTGCGCCGAGCGCTCCGCCGCGCTGGATCTGGAGATGCAGGACATTCAGCGCGAAATGCGCCTGCTGTCCGAAAACAGCTGATCGGCGCTTTTCTTCTCTATCCTACCACAGATTTTCCGGGAAGGAAAGCATGATTTCAAAATTCCCACCCTCTGTCGTACAGATGCACAAAGATTCACTAATTGTGTCGGTTTTTGCATACACGCAGACAGCGGTTGTGCTATAATAGCCTCAGAATTCAAAATTCCGAAAGGAGATTTTTCTCATGGCAAACGACGAGGTTCTCAGCAGCTTTACTCCCGGCATCGAGGAAAAGGCCATCGACACTTCCCGCAAGCTCAAGGTCGGCATCATTGGCACCGGCTGGATTGCGGAATCCCACATTGAAAGCTATCTTCAGATGCCCGACGTGGAAATCGTCGCGGCGGCCGACTGGATCGACGGCAAGGCCGAGAAGTTCATGGAGCGCTACGGCGTGAAGGGCGTGCGCTTCTATCACGATCACAAGGAGCTCATCGACAACGAGCCCGATCTGGACGCGGTCAGCGTCTGCACCTTCAACACCCAGCACGCCGCGCCCACCATCAACGCGCTGGAGCATGGCGTGAACGTGCTGCTGGAGAAGCCCTTCACCGTCACGCTGGACGAAGCCGTGGCCGTCTGCCGCGCCGAAAAGAAGAGCGGCAAGCTCCTGTCCATCGGCTTCCAGCCCCGCGGCGACGAGAACATGAAGATGATCAAGAAGATCGTCGAGTCCGGCGCGCTGGGCGAGATCTACTACATCCAGACCGGCGGTGGCCGCCGCCGCGGCATCCCCAACAGTACCTTCATCGAGAAGAGCACCGGCGGCATCGGCGCCATGGGCGACATCGGCTGCTATTCTCTGGACATGGTGCTCAACGCCATCGGCTATCCCAAGCCGCTGACCGTCACCGGCTACACCTCCAACTTCTTCGGCACCAACCCCATGTATCAGTACGCCGACGCGAACCACACCGCCGAGGAGAATGCCGCCCGCTTCTCCGTGGAGGACTTCGCTGCCGCGTTCATCCGCCTTGAGGGCGGCATCATCCTCGACTTCCGCATCGCGTGGGCCATGCACGTGGACACTCCCGGCGACACCATCATCATGGGCAAGAAGGCCGCGCTGCGCATTCCGTCCACCGACTGCTGGAACGGCTCTGTCGGCGGCGAGATGACGCTGTACACCGACGTGGCGGGCGCGCAGACCGAGACCAAGATCCCGATCATCCCCACCAAGGGCGACGTGTTCAGCGGTCTGTTCTACAAGAAGATCCGCTCCTTCCTGGACGCGATCAAGGAAGGCAAGCCCGCGCCGGTTCCGTCCAGCCAGATTCTGTACAACCAGGCCATCATCGACGGCATCGTCAAGTCTGCCGAGGTGGGCCACGAAATCAAGATCGAGATCCCCGAAATCTGATTATTACCCGTTCTGCGCCGGAGCTTTCATGGAAAAGCCCCGGCGCTTTTGGCAAAGGAAAAGGATTGACAGCGGGGCTGTGATCTTTTATAATTGACCCAGCATTAATAAACTTGGAAAGGATGAAAACATGGTCGATCTGTCCACGCTCTATCGGGTTTCCAACGCCAAATCCCGCTCCATCAGCCCCGAAAACCTCACCGGTGAGCCCGGCAGGGGCGGAATGTGCCCACTGGAGGAGGGCTCCGCTCGCCGCGCCGCCCGCGACCTCGGATTCGGCTGGAAGGTGAATCCCTATCTCGTCATTCCCGCGAAATCCACGCTGGAAATCGCCAGCATCGACGGCCCCGGAATCATCAACCACATCTGGCTGACTCCCACCGGACGCTGGCGCAACACCATCATCCGCTTCTACTGGGACGGTCAGGAGAATCCGTCCGTGGAATGCCCCATCGGCGACTTCTTCTGCATGGGATGGAATGAATACGCCCAGATCAATTCGCTGGCCGTGTGCGTCAATCCCGGCAGCGCCTTCAACTGCTACTGGCAGATGCCCTTCCGCAGGCACTGCCGCATCACGCTGGAGAACCTCGCCGAGGAGCCGACGACAATTTACTATCAGATCGACTACACCCTCGACGAGCTGCCGGAGGAAATCGCCTACTTCCACGCCCAGTTCCGCCGCGTCAATCCCCTGCCCTACAAATCCGTCTACACCATCGTCGACGGCGTCAAGGGCAAGGGCCAGTACGTCGGAACCTACATGGCATGGGGCACCAACAACAACACCTGGTGGGGCGAGGGCGAGATCAAGTTCTACATGGACGGCGACGCCGACTTTCCGACCATCTGCGGAACCGGCACGGAGGACTACTTCTGCGGCTCCTACGACTTCGAGGATCCAGTGACTCACGACCGCTACGTCCCCTTCTCCACGCCCTATACCGGCCTTCAGGTGGTGGAACCCAACCGGCTGTACAGGAGCCAGTTCCGCTTCGGACTGTATCGCTGGCACATCACCGACCCCATTCACTTCGAAAAGAACCTGCGCGTGACCATTCAGGCGCTGGGCTGGCGCGAGGGCGGACGCTATCTGCCTCTTCAGGAGGATCTCGCCTCTGTGGCCTTCTGGTATCAGACGCTCCCCGCCGCCAAGTTCCCGCCGCTCCCGGACAAGGATTCGCTGGAAATCATCTGATTTTTCGCCGACCCGCGCTTCTCCGGGTCGGTTTTTTGCGCAAAAACGCCGGACGCCCGTTGACATTCGGCACGTTTTGCCGGATAATATAAAATAGAGTATATTTGGGATGAAGAGGTGTTTCTCATATGACCACGGCCACCGAGCTGATGCTGCGACTGGTGGATTTTGCCGTCGCCAGAAATCTGGTTGCGCCCATCGACCGACCCTATGCGCTGAATCGTCTGCTGGAAATTATGGGCATGGACGCGCCCGAGGAAATTGAATACGTCCCCGAGGCGATTCCCGAAACCGCCACGCGCTATCTGGAGCCGCTGTGTGCCATCGCCTGTGAGCGCGGCCTCATCGAGGACAGCGGCGAGCGCCGGGATCTGTTCTCCGCCAAGCTGATGGGCGCGCTCACGCCCTCGCCCGCCGAGGTGCGCGCGCGCTTTGAGCAGCTCTATCGCACCGAGGGCCCCACTGCGGCCACCGAGGATTTCTACGCGCTGTGCCGCAGCGTCGACTACATCCGCGTGGATCGCGTGGCGAAGAACGTCCGCTTTTTTGAGGACACGCCCTGCGGCCGGCTGGAGATCACCATCAATCTGTCCAAGCCGGAGAAGGATCCCCGGGACATCGCCGCCCAGCGCAGCGCCAGGCAGACGGGCTATCCCAAGTGCATGCTGTGCGTGGAAAACCCCGGCTATGCGGGCCGCATCGGCTTCCCCGCGCGCCAGAACCATCGCATGATTCCGCTGACGCTGAACCACGGCCCTTGGTATCTGCAGTACTCGCCGTATCTGTACTACAGCGAGCACTGCATCGTGCTCAACGCGAAGCACACGCCCATGCGCATCTGCCGGGAGACCTTCGAGCGGCTGTGTGATTTTGTGACTCAGTTCCCGCACTACATGCTCGGCTCCAACGCCGATCTGCCCATCGTGGGCGGCTCCATCCTCTCCCACGACCACTTCCAGGGCGGCAACTATCGCTTCCCCATGGACGACGCGCCGGTGCGCATCGCGCTGAACGCGCCCGATGCTGCGGTGAAGGCCCACGTCGCCGACTGGCCGATGAGCTGCATCGTGCTGGAAAGCGCAGACCGCGCGGCCATCGTAGAGCAGTCCGACCGCATTTTAAACGCCTGGCGCGCCTATTCCGACCCGTCCTGCGATATTCTGGCCGAGACCGACGGCACGCCGCACAACACCGTCACGCCCATCCTGCGCATGCAGGACGGCAAGTTCCGCATGGAGCTGGTGCTGCGCAACAACCGCACCAGCGCCGAGCATCCGCTGGGCATCTTCCATCCTCACGCCGACCTTCACCACATCAAGAAGGAGAACATCGGCCTGATCGAGGTCATGGGTCTGTTCATCCTGCCCGGTCGCCTGCTCAGCGAGCTGAGCGCGCTGGAGGATTATCTGACCGGCAAGCACCCGATGAGCGATCGCCCGGACGTGGATTCTCCGCTGCACAAGCACTTCGAATGGCTCCAGTCCATCGCCGCGCAGACCGGCACGAACCTCGCCCCCGAGGAGGCCTCCGCGGCCATCCGCAAGGCGCTGGGCGTGAAGTGCGCGCGCGTGCTGTCCGACGCGGGCGTTTACAAGAACACTCCCGAGGGCAACGCGGGCGTGCTGCGCTTCCTGAACACCGTTGGATACACGGCAAAATAATTTTCTTTGAAAAACCAAAGGACGCTTTCACCGTTTTTCAGTGAAAGCGTCCTTTTTGTCCCGGATAGCGACCATCTTCAGAGTCCCTCGTCGCCCTCCGGGAGCGCAGCGCCTTCCAATGGCCGCTCTGTTTCGCGCAGATAGCGCTCGGAGAGCACGCTCTTCGCCGCGCCGAGGCTGCTGCGATCATAGTACTTCTCCTTGTTCATGCTCATAATCTGCCGATTGCCCACGAGCACCACGTCCAGCAGCTCCGCGCCCATGACGCGCAGCACATGCGCGTACTGCTCCGTCCACAGGCACTCCTGCTCGTCCACCCGCAGCGTCTCCGCACAGGTGAATTCCACAATGATGACGTTGCGCGCATGTACCGACAGCACGTGTTCCAGCGCCTCGCGCAGTGTCTGCGGCGCTCCCCATGCGAGGGAATCGCTGATCTTCGAAAAGAGCTGAATCGTGCCCGATGGCGTCAGGCACATCTGACAGGTCTGTGGAATTCGAATTTCCGCGCGCTTTTCCTCGCAGAAGCGCAGTGCGTCTCGAAAATTGGAAATCTTCGGCCGCTCGCAGGAACCCATTGCCAGATAAGCCTCGCACGCTTCGCCCATCCTGGTCAGCCATTCCGCCGTGCGTCGGCCAACGCCGCTGACCTCCATCAGCTCCGACGGCTTGGCCGTCAGCACGCTGCGCACCGTTCCGAAGCGCTTGATCAGCGCGTGAGCCAGCTCACTCACGTCCTGCCGCGGAATTGCATAAAACAGCAGCAGCTCCAGCACCTGATGAGGATTGAACGCATCCAGCCCCTCCGAGAATGCGCGTTCACGCAGGCGCTGCCGATGCCCTTTATGGATGTCCCGATTGTCCGCCATTGTCTTTCTCTCCATAATGAGAATGGGAAGCTCTGCGCACAGAGCTTCCCGGGATCGAGAATTACCGGCCGAAGAGGATCAGATCCCTGCACTGCTCGCCAATGAAGCTCTGCGGGGTCTGGTTCTTGTTGCCGAGGAAATACTTGCTGCTAGCCATGCCCTTCACCAGAGAGACCGTCTTGGGAATGGTGTAGTCCGCCAGCTCCTGCATCGTCACCGCACCGTCGCGGTTGCCGTCCGCCGGCGCACTGACCGTGAAGAAGCCGTGGCTGCGCCCGTTCAGGCCCTCACTCTCATTGTAGCCAAAGCCCTCCAGCAGCGCAAAGGTGAAGAAGTCCACCGACTGACGCTTGTTGGTCACGCTGTAGAAGGAGCTGGGCGTGCTGCGATGGCTGGAGGTCAGCACCGCCACGCGGCCGCCCTCCGCCGCCAGGCGGCTGTAGGTGCAGTCGATCAGACCGCCGCTGTGGCAGGAGTCCATGAACACGACGACTCTGCCCTTGATCTTCAGGATGTGATCCATCAGCTCGTTGGCATGGATGCGGTAGAGGCTGGACGAGTTGCCCACGCTCTTGGGCATGGTGAAGTAATACTCGCTGTCCCATCCCGCGCTGCCGTGGGCGCACAGATAGATGACGGAAACATCGTCGTCCGTCGCGTCGGCGAACGTGGAGTCGATGCGCGCGAACAGGTCTGCCTTGCTGGGATTGCTCAGCGGATTGGCCACGGAATAGCTCTGGCCCTCGACCTTCGCGGCGCGCAGGGCTTCAACCATGCTGTAGCCGTTGTTCATCGCAAAGGGCAGATAGCCGGGATCGCCGGTCTCGCCATAGTAGAAAGCAGTGAGTGCGCGGCGCTTTCCGCCCAATACGTTGACCGTGCAGCTTCCGAAGGCGCCGTCGCTGGCCACCACGCGAATCTGCGCCGTGCCGTAGGCTGCGCCCGTGACGAGACCCGTATCGGGATCCACCGTCGCAACGCTCTCATCCGTGGATTCGAAGCGAACATTGGCCGTTCCCACCAGATCGGCGGGCAGCAGCGTGTAGGTCAGCTCCGTGGTCTCCTTCAGCTGCAAGGTTTCCTTCTGCGCCGCCACGGCGATGCCGCTGAGCTTCTCGATGACCGTCACGGTGCACTTCGCGGTCAGCGCGGGGTTGGAGGGCGCGGTCAGCGTAACCTCCGCCGTGCCGGCCTTGTGGGCCACGACGCGGCCGTCCTCGTCCACCGACAGCACGTCCGTGCTGCTGCTGGTCAGCTGCGTATAGCATCCGCCCTTGTCGAACACGACAGGCAGCAGCGCCGCGTCGCCCTTGAGGATGGAAGCCGTCTTGGATGCAAAGGCAACCGAGCCGGGCTTTTCGCATACCGTCACGGTAATTTCGTCATTGATGCCGTTGTAGGTCTCGGCGGAGATCTTCGCCGTGCCCACCTTGTTGAACGTCACCAGACCGTCCGCGCGCACCGTCGCCACGCTGCCGTCGCTGCTCTCGTAGAGCACGCTGGCGTATTCGTCGGAGCTGCCGAAGATGGGTCTGAGCGCAATGCTCTCGCCTACGCTGGCAATGACGCTGGTCGGATGGAGCTTCAGCGCGGTCGCCATCGCCGAAACCTCGACGATGCAGGTCGCCTGCGCGCTGCCCGCCTGCGCGGTAATGGTCGCCTTGCCCTTGCCCGCCGCGCGGAGCTTGCCGCTGCGATCCACCTGAACGACGTTCTCGTCGGAGGAGGCAAAGGTCACATTCACGGCGGCTGCATTGTCGGCGGTCGCCGTCAGGCGCAGCGTCTCGCCCACGCCCATGCGCAGGCTGGAAGCGCTCAGCTGAATGCTCTTGACCGGATCGGAAACCTCGATCTCCATGGTCGCCTTCAGTGAACCATAGGTCGCGGTAATCGTGGTCTTGCCCTTGGAGGCGGCGATCAGCGCACCGTCTTCCACGCGAACGATTTCCGAATTTCCAGAGGCCAGCTCGCAGCTCAGGCTCGCGCCGTTGTTGCCGATCACCGCCGGGCGATAAGTCTCGCCCACGCCCAGCCGCATCGAAGCCGTCTCAAAGGAGATGCTCGTCGGCCTGGCCGTCACGGTCAGCGAGCAGGTCGCCGTCTTGCCGTTGGAGGTCTTCAGGCGCAGTGTCGCCTCGCCCTCGGCCTTCGCGGTAATCACATAGCGGCCATTCTGCACGGTCACGCCCGCGCACTTGGAATTGGAAACAGACAGCGTGTACGCCGCGTCGCATTCGCCCTTGGCGCTGTACATCACCGGCGCTTCCAGAGTATACGTATCTCCCACCGCCAGAATCACGCCGTCCAGATTCGCAAAGCGAATCATGTCGGGCTCATACACGGCGGTAATCGCGCAGCTCGCGCTGACGCCGGGATCGAAGGTCGATGCGGTGATGGTCGCCGTGCCGTTGCCCACAGCCGTCACGCGGCCGCTGCCGTCCACCCTTGCAACCTTTTCGTCGCTGGATGTATAGATCAGCGCGGAGGCCGTTCCCTCCGGGAGCGTGGCGTTCAGCGCAAAGCTCTTGCCCACAGCCAGCTTTTTGCTTGCCGCGGCGATGGTCACCGAGCCGGGCTTGCCCAGAACCTCCACCTCGCAGACGGCGCTTTCGCCGCCGCAGGATACGGTGATAGTCGTCTTGCCCACGGCCTTCGCGGCGATCTTGCCCGAAGCGTCCATCGTCGCCGCCGCGTCGTTAGTGCCGGAAATGGTCACGGCGTCGCTGCCGGAGCAAATGATGGAAATACTTCTGCTTTCGCCCGCGCCCAGCGTCACCTGACTCTCGCTCAGGCGAACCTTCGCGTCGGCCACCGTAACCGTGCAGGTTGCATTCACAGACGCGTCCGCAGAGGCGGAGACGGTGACCGTCGCCGTTCCGGCCTTCATCGCCGTCAGCGTGCCGTCCTCGGAGACGCTGACCACGCTGGAGTCGCTGGAGCCAAATCTGATTTCACCATAGCAGCTGCGATCCTCGCCGTTGACGAGCGTCGCAGTCAGCCGCTTCGTCGCGCCGGTCTTGAGCTCCAGCGCGGTTGCGCTCAGCTCCACGCTCTTGGGCATGGAGAGCACGGTCACTTCGCAGGTATCGAACACCTCGTCGTGGCCCTGAACGCCCACGGCGATCTGCGCCCTGCCCGCGGCCTTCGCCGTCACCCTGCCCTGCGCGTCCACCGTCGCAACGGCTTCGTCCGAGGATGTGAAGGCATAGCGGCCCAGCGTGTTTTCCGGCACGCTCACAGTCAGCTGCGCGGACATGCCCGCGCCCAGCGTCAGCGCGTCCTCGCCGAAGCGCACATCCGTCGGCGCGTTCAGCACAGTGATTTCGCACTGGTTCTTCACGCCGTTATAGGCCGTTGCCGTCACAATCGCCGTGCCGGCCTTGAGCGCCGTCGCCGTGCCATTGCCGTCCACGGTCAGCACCGAGGGATCCGACGAGGCGAAGGTGTACGCGCCCACGGAATCCATCGTCACGCGCAGCGTAGTGGTATCGCCCACTGCCAGGCGGCTTTCGTCGGCCTGCACCGTCAGCTTGGTCGGCTCGGGCAGAACCTTGACCGTGCAATAGGCCTTCAGTCCGTTGTAGGTCATGGCCGTAATCGTGGCCTGACCCGCCTTTTCGCCCTTGATGTAGCCCTCGCCCGACACGGAAACCACCGCGGAATCGGAGGAGGCGTAGGTCACGTTCTGGCTGCATTCCCTGCCGCCGGCGGAGACCTTCACGTCGGGGAGCTTGCCGTTTTCATTGATGGCGATGCTGATTTCGTCCCGTTCAAACGCGACGCCCGTCGGCGCGGCGTAAACGTGCACGTTGCAGGTCGCGGACTTTCCGTTGGATGCCGTGACCGTGATGGTCACGTCGCCCTCGCCGATGGCTGCGACCGTGCAGCTGTTGTCGCTTCCGGTGACAGTGGCCACAGCCGTGTTCGAGCTCTTGTAGCTGTAGCTGGTCACGCTGCCGGGAGTGGTATTGCAGGTCAGCGTGAGCGTCTGCCCGACGCTGATGCCCACCTCGGTCTGCGTAAACGCGAGCCAGTCGGGACCCGCCGTCACGGTGACCTTGCAATAGGTGCTCGAACCCTTGCCGTTGTAGGTGCGCAGCCGCAGATTGGCGACGCCCTCCTTCAGCGCGGTCACGTTGCCGTAGGCGTCGATCTTCACCACCGAGGGATCGCTGCTCTCAAACGTCGCCATGGACGTGTCGCTGCCCGAATAGATGAAGTTTCCGCCCCTGTAATAGATGCGTCCCTGAAGCAGGAAGGTCTGGCCCACGCCCAGCGTGCGCTTGGACGTGCTCAGCGCGACCTTCGTCGGCGCCTTGCGAACCGTCACGCGGCAGTCGGCGTACACGCCGTTCTGCGCGGTGACGCGGATGGTCGCGGTGCCCGCCTTCACGCCGCGGATGTTGCCGTTGCCATCCACCGTCGCAATCTTCTTGTTGCTGGAGGCAAAGGTCAGCGTAGCCATGCAGTCCGCGCTGCCCTGATAGGTTCCGGCAGCGCGCAGCGCCACTGTCTTCTTCAGGGCGACGTTCGTGGAGGTCATGTTCAGCGTGAGCTTGTCCGGCGCGGGATAGACGCGCACGGAGCAGGCCTTGCTCAGCAGCTCGCCGCTCTTGGAGGTCACGACCGCCGTGATGATGGCCGCTCCCGCAGACTTCGCCGTGACCACGCCGTTCTGATCCACCGACGCGATGGCGCTGTCACTGCTCTCAAACTTCGCCGTGCCGATCTCGTCCTTGCCGAAGCTCACCGTCAGCTTGGAGGTCATCGCCGCGCCCAGTGCAAGCTCGCTCTTGTCCAGATGCAGCTCCGTCGGCGCGGACTTGACGTAGACGGGAATCTGCACAGATTTTCCGTTGTAGGTCGTGAAGCGGACGTAGGTCTGGCCCTTCTTCACGCCCGTGATCTTGCCCGTGCTGTCCACCGTCGCGATGCTTGTATCGCCTGTGCTGAACTGGCCGATTCCGTTCGCGTCGCCGTTGGAATAGACGAAGCTCTTCTTCTTGTAATAGATGCGGGCACGGATATTGTCCGTCATGCCCTCGCCGATGCTGATGCTGTTCTTGTCCAGAATCGTCTTCGTCGGCTTCTCCCAAACGACCACTTTCACGCGCGCGGATACGCCGTTGTACGCATGCACCGTAACCGTCGCCGAACCGGCCCTCACGCCCTTGATCTGCGTTCCGCTCACGGCCACGTACTTCTTGTTGCTCGTGGAGAGGCTCAGCGTCGTCTCGCACACGTCGCCGTCCGTATTCACCACCGTCGCGGGAATGTCCACCACGCGGCCCTTGATGACGTTGATCGTTCCGGCGATCTGAATCTGTGCCGGCGCCGCAACCACCGTCACCTTGCAGCTCGCCTCATGGCCGTTGCTCGTCGCGGTGATGGTCGCTTCGCCCTTATCGATGGCCTTCAGATTGCCGTTTCCGTCCACCGTCAGCACTTCGGGATTGCTGGAGACATACGTCACCACGCCCATTTCATACTGGCCGAAGCTGGGCGTTACCTTCCCCGCGTCGCCCACGCCAAGCTTGAGCTCGCTCTTGTCCAAATGGATCTCCGTCGGCACGCCGAGGATCGTCACGTTCGCCTGCGCGGATTTTCCGTTGTACGTCGTGAAGCGGACGTAGGTCTGGCCCTTCTTCACGCCCGTGATCTTGCCCGTGCTGTCCACCGTCGCGATGCTTGTATCGCCTGTGCTGAACTGGCCGATTCCGTTCGCGTCGCCGTTGGAATAGACGAAGCTCTTCTTCTTGTAATAGATGCGGGCACGGATATTGTCCGTCATGCCCTCGCCGATGCTGATGCTGTTCTTGTCCAGAATCGCCTTCGTCGGCTTTTCCCAAACCGTCACCTTGACACGCGCGGACAGTCCGTTTTTCGTCTGCACCGTAATCGTGGCCGATCCGGCGCGCATGCCCTTGATCTGTGTTCCGTTTACCGCCACATACTTCTTGTTGCTCGTGGAGAGACTGTACAGCACCTCGCACGCCTGACCGTCCTCGCGCGCAAAGGAAACCGGCATCTGAACCACGCGGCCCTTGATGACGTTGATGGTTCCAGCGTCGAACACGATGCGATCCGGCTGCAGCGGAACGTTGACCGTGCAGGTCTGGGTTTCGCCGGTGGCCAGCATCAGCGAAATGGTCGCCGTGCCGGAACCCACTGCGGTAATCAGGCCCTTTTCATTGACCGTCGCGACGTTCGCGTCCGAGGTGGTAAACTGACTGCCCTCGAAGGACAGGCCGTCTCGGTTCGCCTTATAGGTCAGCGTATAGGTCTGAGAGACCAGCAGCTTGAGCGTCTCCGCGCTCAGCTCAAAGTCGGGGACATAGACCGTCAGCTTCATCGAAGCCTGGGAAACGCCCGCCGTCGCGGTGATCTCGCATTCGCCCACGCCGACCGCGGTCACAACACCGTCAGCGCTGACCGTCGCAACATTCGTATTGCTGGAGGCATAGGTCACGGAAGCCTCCACGCCTTCGGGGATTTTTGCCTTGATCTGTTCCTTGTGACCAACGGCCAGCATCAGCTCCGTCGGCTCGATTTCGATGTTGAGAACCACGCCGTTCTGCTGGCCGATGGCAAACTGCATCATCGAAGCATTCTCGACGGGCTGCTCAGTCGGCTCACCGCCGTCGATGGGCTGATCGTCGGGCACGGGCATCTCCGTCGGATCGCCGTTCGGATTCTGCGAAGGCACGACCGTTTCGGCGGGAGTCTCCGTCTCCGCGGGAGCTTCCGTCTGTGCGGGAGCTTCCGTCTGTGCGGGAGCTTCCGTCTGTGCGGGAGCTTCCGTCTGCACAGGCTCCGATACCGTAACTTCAACCGTCAGTGTCTGACCGAGGTCGGCGCACTTCACCGTCACCGCCGTGGTTCCCGCGCTCAGCGCCGTCAGCGTTCCCGCCGTGTCGACGCTCACCACACCGGACGAATCCAGCAGATAGACGACCTCGCGGGCCACACCGTCGGAAAACGCCGGCGACAGCGCGCAGGTCTCGCCCACCGCGAGGGTCACGCTCTGCATGCTCAGTGACATCGTCGCCTTCTCCTCGGCGGGCGCGTCAGTCTGCACCGGCTGCTCCTCGGCGGGCGCGCCGGTCTGCACTGGCTGCTCCTCGGCGGGCGCGGTCGGCGTCGCCGCCAGCTCCAGCGCCGGCTCGGACAGCGGATAATTCACATCGTCGTTGTAAAGAAGCGGCTCCGTCAGCGCCGACTGGAACGTCAGAACCTCCTCCGTCGCCATGGGGCGCAGAAGCGTCGCGTCGACCCAGCCAAACACCTGGGTCTTTTCGTATGTAAAGACGACCTTCAGTCGGTCGAGACCGCCGTCGCTGCGGCGCTCCACGGCCAGAACCACGCCATCCTTCGCCAGCGTCGCCGGCGAATCCGTCAGCGAGCTGTACTCGGTGTACAGCGCCGCATCGCCCAGTAGCTGCGCATAGCCGAAGGCGAAGGTCGGAGACTGCGCCGCATTTTCCGTATAGGAAATGGGATTCTGCGTCTCCGGCTCAACCGGCGCGGCTGTCTGCACGGTCTGCTGCGGTTCATCGTCGCCGCCAAGCTCGTGAACCGGCTCTGCCGTCGCTTCCACCGCGGCCGCCTGCGTCGGAGTATTCTCCGGCTCCGTCGCCGCGGTTGCCTTCGGTTCCGCCGTCGGCGTCGCTTCCGGCTCCTGCGTCGCAGCGGCTCCCGGTTCCTCAGCCGCCTGCTCCAGCACGGTAACCAGTTCATCCGCGCTCTGATCCTCTGCCAGCGCCATGGAGACGTCGCCCAGCGCAAAGGCGCACGTCAGCAGCATGCACAGCAGTAACGACAGACTACGATAGACCTTGTTCATCTTATCCTCCCCTTGACAGGCGACGCACGCCTGTAGTTGACATGAAGTTCCCCTCCAGCTCGCGCTTGCGCGCGCGAGCGCATATGCTTAAAGCTACATAGTTATTATACCATGGCCGTCATATATTGGCAAGTCCTCGAAAACATTTCACAATATTTTCTCAACATCTCTTCAAACTCCAAAGAGCACAACGCCCAGCGCCGCCGACAGGAGAATCAGCAGAATCGGCGAAAAATCCTTATGGACGACGCGCTTCCAGAGCACCGTGATTCCCAGCAGGAGGGCAAATATCACCGCGCTGCGCACGTCGAAGCCCGCCTTGGGCCACATGCACTCCAGCGCAACGCACACGCCCGTGGCCAGAATCATCCCCGCCACCGCCGGATGAACGCCGCTCAGGGCCGCGTCGACATATCGATTGCTGCGAAACTGCTTCAATGCCGCGGCAATGGCCAGAATCACGGCGAAGGACGGCAGCACCACGCCCAGCGTCGCCACCGCCGCGCCCGCAAGACCGTACTGGCTGGAGCCGATAAACGTGGCCATGTTCACGGCGATGGGCCCGGGCGTGGATTCGCAGATGGCGATGTATCGAATCAGCGTCTCCCCGTCCATCCAGCCATGGGCCACGACCTCCTGCCGCAGCAGCGGAATCATTGCGTAGCCGCCGCCAAAGGTGAACAGCCCGATGCGGAAAAAGGTGAAAAACAGCTCAAGCATCCTCCTTCTCCCCCTTTCCGCCCATAGCCGCCAGCCCGAACACCGCGCCGCCCAGAATGAGCCAGAGCGTCGAGATGGGCAGCACGTCGAAGCTGATAAGCAGCGCCAGCGCAGTGGAGACGATCAGCGCCGCGCGCGTGGCAAAGCTGCCCGGCAGCTTCGCGATCAGCTTCACCGACGCGCGCAGAATCAGAATCGCCACTGCGACCTGAACGCCTTTGAACGCGCTCTGCACGGCGCGAATCTCCATGAACTGCTCGATTCCCAGCGAAATCAGATAGATGATCCCAAAGGACGGCAGCACCACGCCCAGCGTCGCCGCCAGCGCGCCGAAAAAGCCCGCCTGTTTGTAACCGATGTAGGTCGCGGAATTGACGGCGATGGGCCCGGGCGTGGACTCGGCCACGGCAGCCACGTCCATCAGCTCCGCCTCGGAGATCCAGCCGCGCCGCTCGCACAGCTCGGACAGAATCATGGACAGCATGGCGTAGCCGCCGCCAAAGGTGAACAGCCCAATCTTGAAAAACGCCGCAAAAAGCAAAAGGCATTTGCGCAGCATGTGCATACACATCCCTCCATAGATTAGACCGCAGTTTTCTCCTCATCGTTCCAGTATTTACCATCTTTTAACGCATTTAAAATGCGAAAAAGAGCGCCCCATCGGACGCTCTCAGCCTGTCAAAAAAGGTCGCGTAAAGCGGCCTTTTTTGACATAATGGAAACACGTGATGAAAATGATGAAGCGAGGAACGGAACAGCGGCAGGCAATCGAAATGCTGTGTACGGACATGTTGACGCCAAAGGATCATTTGCTGCGGAAGATCAACGCAGCGGTGGATTTTACGCACATCTATGAGCTTGTGGAGGATTTATACTGCGA